>Ga0206106_100311_pt1 | contig 53864 bp, 51 predicted proteins | sample 1B1ome_FD_148677 | JGI IMG/M metagenome (GOLD analysis project Ga0206106, IMG submission 148677) | Enriched microbial communities from leaf-cutter ant dump, University of Wisconsin, Madison, United States - 1B110A | ecosystem: Environmental > Terrestrial > Nest > Insects nest > Nest dump | place... | reverse complement strand
TATAGGATGTAGAATAGAAAGCAAAGAAAAATTAGAAGCTTCATTAAACCAATGGACTAAAGAGCGAAATGAAAATAAATGTACAATAGAATGGAAGTTTACCAAACAAGATGCAGATAAAAAATTGCCAAAACATTATGTTGCATAATTAAATTGTCATTATACTAGACACATTTCGGCTTTGGAGCAGGCGTACTGTTGTTATTTACTTTTATCATCTTCTTTCCTGGAAAAACCGTTTCAATAAAGATAAACACTCATCGGCCATCACGCCATAAGTTAGGGTGGTTTTAGGATGAAAAGGATTTTGATGCAGTTCGCCGGAAAAATATTTTCCATAGCCGTTTTTTTCATCCTTCGCACCAAATACCACCCGCCCAATCTTGCTCCAGAACAAGGCGCCGCTGCACATCAGGCAGGGTTCTATGGTAACGTACAAGGTGGCATCCGGAAGATATTTACTGCCTGTTTGCTGGAAGGCGGCAGTCAGCGCAATCATCTCGGCATGTGCAGTACAGTCTCGTAACAGCTCCGTCTGATTAAAGCCTCTAGCAATAATTTTCCCATTCCATACCACTATGGAACCTATAGGTACTTCACCGCTGTCATAAGCCTTTTGAGCTTCCGCCAGCGCCTGCTTCATGTAATATTCATCAGTCATTAATGTGCTTTTTTAGCTGTTAGCCGTTAGCTATTGGCTAATAGCTATTAGCCAATAGCTTTTTTTCATTTTGACTTTTGCATTACCCTTGCTCAATACCGTTGTTCGCGTTTACCGATCAGGTACATAAGCCGCAGCGACAATACATTATTGAATTGCTGATTGCGGCCATAACCTCCCGTACTGACACGGATTGGAATCAGCGCGTACTGAAAACGTGGTGAAATGAACAGTCCTTTAAAGATGTGGATATTGCCGGTGAGCACAAAACTCAATTCATAGCGACGAAAAGGAAAGCCGTTTTTGATAATCTTTCCCCCACCTTTGTCAATGAGCTCTTCGTACCTGCCTAAATAACCGATGGCCAATCCTGCACCCACACTGCTTTTTTGCGCTCCGCGAAAATAATTAAGTTGTATGGGCACTTCGCCATATTGCAGATTGATATTCTGACTCAATAGGCCATAAGCCTGTGAAGGGCCGTTACTGGCAGAACCTTTTTGTACATAAAGCACTTCCATACTCAGCGCAATGGTGCCTTCCACCGGCATATCCATATTGCCGAAAGGCAGATATACAATGCCGCCTGCGTTGATACCGGTTTTATGATAACCCCGGTAGCCATCTCCGTCCACCTGTGTAAAATTGGCGCCGGCTACCAAGCCTCCAACGAAGGTATTATAGGATTCCCGGTACTGTGAATAGCCTTTTGCAATTGATGAACAAAAGATAACAATGGTAATTAGGGCGATTTTGCTAATTTTAGCCCTGTAATTTTTTCTGAAGTCAGTCATTGGTATTCGAATCGGAGATCAAATGCGTTTTATAAAAAAAATATGAGTTTCAAATATACGCCAAACACGCTAAAAAAATTAGAACAGCTTTTTGAAGAGGCGCGTTTTCGCATCCGGTATGAGAAAGGCAACTTTAATTCCGGCTATTGCGTATTGGAAGACCGGAAGATTGCCGTCATCAACCGGTTTTTAAATGCAGAAGGGCGCATTAATGCTTTATTGGAAATTTTACCAACTATTGCTGTCCAGGAACAGGAACTGAGCGGAGAGATGCTGAAATGGTACCGGCAGCTTCGGGATACTCATTTTTCATCAGATCAAAAAAGCATACAGACTAAAATAGATTTAGAATAATCAAATTGTGCAAATAACATTTTTAGGAACAGGAACTTCACAAGGGGTGCCGTTTATCGGTTGCGACTGTGCGGTATGTCTTTCTTCCGACAAACGAGACAAACGGCTGAGAGCCGCTATACATATTCAGGATGAGCAGAGCAGTGTGGTGATTGATACCGGCCCTGATTTCCGGTATCAGATGTTGCGTGCCGGTGTAAAGCGTATTGATGCCGTTGTATTCACGCACGGCCATAAAGATCATGTGGCGGGATTAGACGATATACGCGCCTTCAATTACTGGCAGGACGAGGCTATTGATATTTACGCAAGTGCTGAAACAACCGAAGTGATACGGCGGGAATTTCCCTATGTTTTTAACGGCATGCATTATCCGGGTATTCCTGTTTTGACAATAAAGAATATGGATGGTCATCCCTTCCGGGTAAATGCCATGTCATTTACTCCTATAAAAACGTTGCACTATAAGATGGAAGTATTCGGTTACCGCATCGGTGATTTTACCTATATCACGGATGCCAATTTTATTGATGAACAAGAAATTGAAAAGATAAAAGGGAGCAAAATTTTAGTACTGAATGCGCTGCGCCATGAACCGCATATCTCTCATTTTACATTAAGTGAAGCCATTGCATTAGCCGAAATAATCGGTGCGGAAGCAACGTATTTTACCCATATCAGTCATCAGTTAGGATTGCATGAAACGGTTTCTTCCCAACTGCCGCCGGGTATGCATCTTGCTTTTGACGGCTTGCAGTTACATCTTTAAACACCTGCTTTTGGTTACGCTCTACCATATCATTATTTGCTGTTACGGTCTTGGCATACGGATTGCTGCATTGTTTCAGCCTAAAGCACGTAAGTTTATAGCCGGCAGGAAAAATATTTTTGCTCATATTAATAACCGCCTGAAAAATGAAAGCCGGCAACGGGTCTGGCTGCATTGTGCATCGCTTGGTGAGTTTGAACAGGCACGTCCTTTAATGGAATTGATTCGTCAAAACCATCCGGAGCTGTGCATTATCCTGAGCTTTTTTTCGCCTTCAGGTTATGAAGTGCAAAGGGATTATCCGTTTGCGGATTATATCTTTTATCTCCCGTTAGACACGCCTGCTCATGCACGGAAATTCATAGCACTGCTGAAGCCTTCATTGGCGCTTTTTGTAAAATATGAATTCTGGTATCATTATTTGCGTACCCTGCAAAAGGCAAATATTCCGGTGATCTTATTTTCAGCGCTGTTTCAGCCGCGGCACCCCTTCTTCAAATGGTACGGCGGTCTTCACCGGAAAATGCTGAAGCTATACCGGCATATTTTTGTGCAGGATGAGCAATCGAAAATATTACTGGCCGGCATCGGAATACACCATGTCAGCGTAGCCGGCGATACCCGTTTCGACCGCGCGGCGGAGGTACTACAGCAGGATAAAAGCTATCCTGCTATCGAAACTTTTAAGAATGGTAAGATGCTGCTGATTGCCGGCAGTACCTGGAAGGAAGATGAGTTGTTTTTGAAAAAAATGCTGTCCATTAATAATCCGGATTTCAAATTACTGATCGTTCCGCATGAGGTTCATGAAGCACATATTAATGCCCTCCGGCAGATGTTTAATGAGCAATCCTGCTTGTGGAATGATGACCAGGAAACCTTGCGTCATGCTTCCGTTGCCATTGTTCATGAAATAGGCCATTTGTCCGCGCTGTTTCGTTATGCCGATGCGGCCTGGATCGGTGGCGGCTATACCCGTAGCGGTATTCATAATATTATTGAACCTGCAGTGTATGGCCTTCCGGTATTCTTCGGTCCTAATTATAAACGCTACCGGGAAGCAGCGCAATTAATAGCTTGCGGAGGTGCATTAAGCCTGACGGATCCTGAAAAACTTTCCACCTGTTTGCAAAATACTATCCGGTTCAACAACATGGGTGAGCAGTCCCGTAAATATGTGCTTCAGCATTTGGGCGCCACGCAAAAAATCTATGATTATTTGATTACGGAAAAATGCTTTTTCAATGCCGCAATAAAATTCTGAACGGTGCTGCTTTCTTCATCCCAGACAGTCTTGCTGGCAGATTTTTCCTCTAACCATTTACGGGCGGCATCATAATTGCCGAGCCGGTTGATCTCGTCTAAGGTGTTTTCATATTCCGTCTTATGATTATTGAACAGCTCGTTTAGAAAAAGAAATTTATCATTAATGCCAATCACTTTGCGTATGTCCTTATTGGGATACGGTACATCTTCCCGGTGCATGATATGAGGGGCGGCAGCCGGCTGTGCAGGAGCCTCTTCCTCTAAGGTATTGCTAAAATGTTCCGGTTCCTTTGCCACCGACTGAGCAGGAGGATCAAAGGAAATGACGCTTTCAGCATTGCTTTTCAGCGTTGCTATCACTTCATTTTCATCGCTGTCGGCGGTATGTATTGCAGGATGATTTTCTTCCGGAATATCGGCATTCAGCGGAATGTCAGCATTCAACTCCGGAGCAGGATGGCCTGTAAGTTCTTCTGAAACTGTTTCAGTATCCGGTATGGAAATTGCTGCAGGATGATCTTCTTCCGGAATATCGGCATTCAATTCCGGAGCAGGATGATCTGTAGGTTCTTCTGAAACTGCTGTAGTATCCGGCATGGAAATTTCTACAGGCTTCGGCGAATGCTCCGGCTGAATGTCTTCCGGCCCGGTTGTCGTTTCGGCCTTTTTTACATGGGGCATTGTTACGGGTGTGTTTTTTCGCAAGGCTAACAGGTCGGCATACAGCACACGGGTATAATCCAGCATGAGATCCAGGTCAATTAATGATTTAGGCGACTGATCGTTGGATAAGTCCTGCAGGCGTTGAAGTATTTGTTGAATGCGTGTTTCCATAATTATTGTTTTAGGCATTGTTAATTTGGTATAGGTTTCAGAAAATTTGACAATACCGCACGTGCGGTATTGTCAAATTTAGAAGCCAGAACAAAGCATATTTATATTATCGTTGTGTCTTTATAAATCTATCTTAATTTAACAATGCCTTATTTTAAAGCCTGAAACTAAGATCAGGGAATATCTAACCTGAGCGACTTTGTGATTTTTTGCCCTTTTGCATCTGTGCCTGATATTTTCCACTGAACATTTTTGACGATAATTGCACAGGCTTTGTCTCGGCTTGATTGTATGTTTTTGATTGCGGTCAGCCACTGCTGCCGGCTTTTCGGGCCGGCTCTTTTCTTTTTTAATGCCTGCTCCGTAGCTGATTGAATCTTAGCATGATTAACGGTGATGTATGATGGATCACCAAGATGGCTGAGTTTAAAAATTGTCGTTGCTCCGTTCCCGTTCCCTGCAATTTTTGTCCAGTCATCGGTATAATAGCCTAAGCTTTCCAGTTCTAAATGCTCTCCGGAAGATTGAATGGTCAACCTGCTTTGATAGCGTTGTTGTACGGTAACTTCTTTACTGCCCGTCACGACTAAGCTGGACTTGGCAATATCGCCGCTCACTAACAAATAACTTACACCGGCATCTTTTACCGGGTCTTGCTTTTTAAGTTCCCTCGCTTCAATCCCCGTAAGGATAAATGTAGCGTTTCCAATGTCAACGGTAAATCCTTTAAGCTCTTCCGTATTCGAAGGCACCCGTGCAGCCGCAGTATCCGAAGTGGCAGTACTATCCGGTGGCGGCGGTGTTTCAGGCTGAGGAGGAGTGGTCGAAGTCGCTAATTCAATATCAGGAATATTGTCCGTCAGATAATAACTGTCGGTTTCCGTTACAATGGTACCGGAATCCCCTAATACGATCGCAGCGCCAGCATCAGTATAGCGCAGCCCGGTCTCCCCACAGGATTGTAATCCCAAACAGGCTAAAAAGTATAAAGCGGTAATATAATATTTCATCATGCGGACATTTTATGGCTTGTTACTGCTGCTAAGTTAGGCAATGTAGTTTGCTGTACAAATGGAATCGAACTTAAATTTTGAGATCTTTTAGGAAATATATTTTTCCCGCGCCGGTAGTAATCCTGTTATCTGTTTAAAACATGACCGTTTTTTACTGCCCTATGTACCTTTTTTAATGGTTTACATGAAATTCATACCGAAGTAACCTACTGGTAATATGCCGGTAACAGCTTGTTTAAACAGCGCCGCTACCTTCGTTATAAATTTAAAAACAAGCTTTTATTTTTTATGAAAAAGTATTTTCTGCTCAGCAGCGTTGCCATGTCATTATTGTTTGCAGCCTGCAATTCCAAAAAGCCTGATACGCCCATTCCGGATGACGGTAATGTAGTAAAATTAACCGGCGATATCAGCGCCGATCAAACCTTAACAGCAGACAAGAAATATGTGCTGGAAGGTTTTGTATATGTAACCAATGGCGCTACGTTAACGATTGAGCCAGGTACCGTAATCTTCGGCGATAAACAAAGTCATGGTTCCCTGATTATCACGAGAGGTGCAAAGATCAATGCGGTAGGCACCCCATCAAAACCCATTGTATTTACTTCTGAAATGGAAGCCGGATCCCGTAAAGAAGGTGACTGGGGTGGCGTGATCCTTTTAGGTAAAGCACCTGTTAACCCCAGCGGTGGAAAAGCTAAAATTGAAGGTGGTCTTACACCGACCGTGGCTTCCAAAGAAGAAGATTATATCTGGTACGGCGGCAACGATGCAGGCGACAATTCCGGCACAATGAAGTATGTGCGGATTGAATTTGCAGGCGTGGCTTTCTCCCCGGATAATGAGATCAATGGCCTGACATTGGGTGGAGTCGGTAGCGGCACCACAATCAGCTATGTCCAGGTATATCGCTCCGGTGACGATGCTTTTGAATGGTTTGGCGGTACCGTAAATTGCGATCACTTAATAGCTACGAATAGCTGGGATGATGATTTCGATACGGATTTCGGATTTTCCGGAAGAGTACAGTTTGCCCTGGCACAACGCTGGAAAAATACCGCTGACGTATCCGGCTCCAACGGTTTTGAATCGGATAATGACGGAAATGGCAGCACCAATACACCACAAACAAAAGCCGTATTTTCCAATGTTACCATTGTAGGCCCGGTTAAAGGAAAAGCCAACGGAACCAGCGGCATTAATGCCAATTTCCAGCATGCTGCCCAGATTCGCAGAAACTCTTCATTATCTATCGTGAATTCGGTATTGATGGGCTTCCCGGTTGGTTTGTATATTGATGATACTAAAGTTACCAGCCATAAAACCTCCGACAATGCCTTAGAAGGTGGTCTGAAATTCCAAAACAATATCATTGCGGGTTGCGGAACCGATCTGAAGACCAGTACACCGGAGTTTGATATCAATGCCTGGTTTGCAAATCATTCCAATACTATCCTGGATAGTACACAGCAGGTAAAAATAGCAGATGCATATAAGTTTTCTTCTGCTGTATCTTCTGATAACGGTACTCCGGATTTCCGCTTAAAATCCGGTTCGCCTGCTGCTTCGGGAGCTTCTTTCTCCGGGCTTTCCGGATTCCAGAACGTGAATTTTATCGGAGCATTCGATGAGCAAAATAACTGGATAGCAGACTGGACTACCTGGGATGCTGAAAATAATGTGTATTAAGTGAAGTTGGAATTACCTGTTCAAGGTCCTCCGTATAATATACGGGGGATTTTTGATTTTATGCAGGCCTTTATAGCTTTTTTAAGAAAGCAGGCGAATGCCACACACCAAAACAACTAACTTTGCCGTTTTAAAATTTAATTTATGCAAAATAATCCCTGGCATACGGTAAGCTATGGCGATCCTTCCGGCGATGCGGTAACCGGTATCGTGGAAATACCCAAAGGCTCCCGTGCCAAATATGAATTAGATAAGGAAACTGGGCTTTTGCGCCTGGATCGTGTGTTATATTCTTCCGTATATTACCCGGCTAATTATGGCTTTATTCCGCAAACCTATTGTGATGACGGCGATCCCCTGGACATCCTGATCCTCTCGCAGATCGATATGCAGCCGCTTTGCCTGGTAACGGCAAAGATCATCGGCGTGATGCGCATGCTGGATCAGGGTGAGGCGGACGATAAGCTGATTGCCGTATGTGCGCATGATAAAAGTGTTTCACATATCAATGATATTGCCGAAATGCCGGATCATTTCATGTTGGAAATCCGGCATTTTTTTGAAGAATATAAACGGTTAGAGAAAAAGGTGGTAAAGATCGAAGACTTTCAGGGCGCCCGATTAGCAAAGAAAATTTTTCAGCATGCAGTTAATGATTATAAGGAAAAAATATTGCCGGGTTTGGAGAAAACGGCCATCGGGTAAGCAGGCTTATTCCTGTCCTATTTGTTTCAATGTTTAAAAAAAACAGTTTGCGTAGCGCCATTTTATTAATCGGATTCCTTTGTCTTAGCCTCTCTTCATTTGCATTAAAGATAAAAGGAAGGGTATATGATGCAGGCTCTAACCTGCCCTTAGAGGGTGTGGAAGTCCTGAATATTTATTCCGGTCAAAGCCTGGTTACGGACAGTACCGGCTTGTTTGAAATAGCAGTGGAGGCCGGGCAGTTGCTGGAGTTCCGGACATTAGGCTATGATATTGCACGGGTACGTATTGCTAACGGCGCGCTGCCTGAATTTTACAATATCGGCATGAAGGTGGGCGCCATTACCTTAGAGGAGGTTAAGGTATGGGAGCTGGGGCGTGGAAAATGGGGTAGTGACAGCGCCCGTACGGCTGCTACTTATGAAAATATCCTGAAGCATTATAAGTTAGAGGGGTTGGATCTGCTCCAACATCCTTTTGACGCCCTGAGCAAATCCAACCGGCAGATATGGGCTTTTCAAAAGCATTATGAATTTTTTGAAAAGGAAAAATACATTGACTATACCTTTAATGAAAGGCTGATCGGGCAGCTCACACAACTGAGCGGCGACAGCGTGGTGGAATATATGCACCAATACCGCCCCGGCTACGATGCCTTGCGCCGCATGAATTTGTACGAATTTTACGACTACATTCAAAAAACGGTAGCGCAATTCCGGATGCAGCAGGGGAAAAGAGAGGATTGAAAATCATATTATCTATAATCCATTTTAAAATGGCGCATCATCTTCGGGCGGAGGCGGGTTATTCCGGTTTTTTTTCGGCTTAAATTCATCCTCATCATCCCAGTCGTAGCTGTTCATTTTGGATGGTTTGGTTTGAAAATCCGTAGCAATGCTCAGTGTCGGATCGCCGGAGTCCTGATAATGTTGCGGAAAGCCGGCATCCGGTTTTCCGAAAGAGGCCTCGCCGCCGCCGCTCCATTCGCCGGCAACTTCTACAAATTTCTGGTATTCTAAAACGGCTTTGAGCTTAACAGTATCTAATTTACCGTTACGGTGCTTGGCAATATTAATATGGGTTTCCCCGCTGAAAGCCTGACCCATTTCATTGTTTTCAATGCCGTGGTATTCAGGACGGTAGATAAACATGACCATGTCCGCATCCTGTTCGATAGCGCCCGATTCCCGCAGATCGCTCAGCATAGGAATTTTATTATTCCGGCCTTCCACCGCACGACTCAATTGCGATAGTGCAATAACAGGGATGTCTAATTCTTTAGCCAACGCTTTCAGTTCCCTGGAAATTCTGCTAATCTCCTGCTCCCTGTTGCCGCCTTTTTCATTGGGGCCGTGCATCAGTTGGAGGTAGTCAATCACCACCATTTTGATATCATGCTTGGTTTTCAGGCGGCGGCATTTTGCCCGCAGCTCAAAGATATTCAGTCCGGCCTGATCATCTAAGAATATGGGTGCCCGCGCCAGCTTGTCCATCCGGTGGTTGATCTGTTCAAATTCATAATCTTCTAAGCGTCCGCGGGTGATATTTTCCAGGCGCACTTCCGTTACGGCGCTCAGCATTCTTTTTACAATCTGCGAGCTGCTCATTTCCAATGAGAAAATAGCCACGCCGCCGGGCTTGTGGGTATCCATAGCCGCATTCATGGCTAAGTTGAGCGCAAAAGCGGTTTTACCCACCGAAGGGCGGGCAGCAAGGATAATGAGATCCGATTTCTGCCAGCCGCCGGTGATGGCATCTAAGGATGCATAGCCGGAAGGCACGCCGGTAATATCTTCTTTATCGTTTTTGCTTTCTTCTATCTGCCTGATGGTTTCTACGATCACATCCTGCAGGCTGGTGAAGTTATTGCGGAGATAATTATTGCTGATTTCATACAATGCGGTTTCCGCATCATCAAGCAGGGTAAATACATCGCTGCGGTCTTCAAAGGAATCGGCTACGATCTGCCCGCAGATACGGATTAATTCGCGCTGAATAAATTTTTCTTTGATAATATGCGCATGGGCTACGGCATTGGCGCTGCTGACTACGTTCATGGTCAGCCGGGTGATATAAAAATGACCGCCTGCCAACTCTAATTCATCGGTACGGCGCAGTTCTTCGGTAACCGTCAGGATGTCCACCGGCTTGCCGGTATCGGAGAGGCGGCGGATGGCGGAGAATATGCGCTGATGGGCATCAACATAAAAACATTCGGGCTTGGGCAGTGTTTCGAGTACATCCGAGAGCTTTTCTTTTTCTAACATGATAGCGCCAAGAACGGCTTCTTCCAGATCCTTGTTCTGGGGCGGCAGTTTGCCGTACATAACATTGGATAAGTCTGCTTTCCGATTAGTAGCGCTTCGTTTGGCGCCAAATTCTTTAGGTATATTTATAGGCATTGCTCCTGATACTTATAGGATAATTAAATCATGATAAGACAGCTTTGATGCCTTGCTTTATGGTCAGGGAAACCACATACCTTTTCGCTTTTGAGCAAATTTGCAGCTATTGGCTGCCGGAATTTGTAGTTGATTGTTCGTTTTCCGCTATATGCTATTCCGTTTTCGTGGTTTTTTGAGTTGCTTTTAGATTAATTTTTTTAAAAATCCTGTGCAATGGGTTTAAATGGTTGCTCTGGTATATTTTTCCGCCTTTTATAAAGAAAGGACGATGTGCTGTTATTTTTGGCTAAGGTAATTTCAAAAGGACTTCAATGATCATTTTCGGAAAAATTATTTTTTCAGCGATGAATACACCTGATAATCCAGTGTTTTTTATCAATATGTGGAAAAGATAAAACTTTATTCACCAGGCCGGATCAAAGTTAAGTATTCATCCACATCTTTTTCACAAAGTGATGTTGAAAATTATCCGTATTATTTTTTTGGAAAATTGCAGCAAGTACGCTCTGCCGGAAACAGGACACGGCGACAAAAACAAAGACATTTTTTTGAACAAAAAAATAAATGTATTGCCCGGGTTGGGCTTTGTAATGCGTATGAAAATACAGAGTGCATCTGTTACTTTTATTTAAACGCTTCTTTTCCATTGTTCGTTTTTAGAGGATATAAAGTTGTCTGTTTGCAGGAACCCCAAAGGACAATTCGTTTTTTTTAATTTCATTTATTCACAGGAAAAACGCCTTGAGCATTTATTTTCTTTACCGGCTTTTCTGAAAGTTTAAAGCCTGCATTAGGCATGATAAATATGTTTATAGAGATTTAGAATTGCAAATCAAATCCGCCAATGAGTAATATGCTGAATACAGCAGCGAGATACAGTTCGGGTAACAGGAATAGCGAGACAAAATACCAATAGGCACGCAATTTTTTAGTCATTCGTTTTTGCAGGCGTAGCTTAATAAGCATAACAAACAAAAACAGGTAGGCCACCTGTGATAAACAAAACAGCAATCCGGCCAGAAGTTGAATGCTATTCTGTCTCATGATCGCATCTATCGTATTGCCTAAAGGGTGCAGGCTCTTAAATTCGCTTAAAATAATTTGAAGTAAAATAAACAGCAGGACAACAAAGGCAATGGATATATAATAATAAAAAGCAACAGCAATGCTTCTCTCCAATTTATTTGAAGGATTACTTTGAAGATTTAAACGCTTATTTTCCATTGTCCGTTTTTAGAGGATGTATAGTTGTCCGTTTGCAGGAATCCCAAAGGACAATTTGTTTTTTTAATTTCATTTATTCACAGGAAAAACGCCCTGAGCATTTATTTTCCTTACCGGCTTTTCTGAAAGTTTAAAGGGTAAATCGGGCACGGTAAATATGTTTATTTTATTTGCTTATACTGGTAGTTCAAATTTTTCGCCCGACTAAAAAACACTTGCCTTTGAATTTCCTTGTATTCAATTTTGACTACAGTTTCTTTTTTAAAATGTAGCTCAATAAAGCAAATCCGGGAAAAATCCATACGCCGCCGATGATGCTCATTAAAATGATTTCATTGGCATTATGGAAAGATTCCACAATTCTTCGGTCTATGAAATAGTCCGGGTATTTCAATAGCACAAAAAACAGGAAATAGCCCATCCATATCAGAATATGGGCAAAGAGATAGTGGATGAAGCCTAAGAGCCAGGCTTTAATTTTTAATAAGAAACTGAAGTAGCCGGATAAAAAAGTACAGGTAACGGGAAACAGAACAAAGGGGGAAATGAATATAATAACAAGGTCGCTGATAGCCGGATTTTTAATGATAAAGAGCAATACAATAATGGCTACCGTAGTGTAAAACGTGCTGATTAAAGCATAGATGAGCGCCTTTGGTCGCATAATCAATTTTTGAGTGGGTGTTTTCATAAGTTTCCTCAAACCTGCTATTCACGAGGTTATCCCAAATAGTATGCTGCTGCTAAGTCAAAAAGATATTACCTGGATGTTCAAGAATGTATCGAGTTGATTATAAGATTCTTACTATTTTGCATTTTGCATTTTGACTTTTTCCTTTTTCCTTTTGACTTAACACTACAAACTAAAGGTCATCGGCAGCACAAAATAAGATTTAACCGGCTTCCCGTTATTTTTCGCCGGCGCCCAGTCGGGCATCAGTTTAATGATGCGCAGCGCTTCCGCATCTATCAGCGGTGCAACTTTTTTACGGAGCTGAATGCTGCCGGTATCAATTTTTCCGCTTTCCGTAATCACAAACTCAACGACTACCTTTCCCTGGATATTGTTTCTCCGGGCTTCTTCGGGATATTGAAGATGTTCTTTAATGAACCTGCTCATTTGTGAGGTGCCGCCGGGAAATTCGGCTTGCTGTTGAACAAAGCGAAAAACCTTTTGGCTGTCCGCTTCGGGTGATTGCCTTCCTTTGTCATCATTCCCAGGAGGAAGGCCAACCGTCTTCCCGGATGATTGCTCCGCAGGAGTGGGGTGCAGGCCCGCATCAATGGCATTGGGGTCATCCTGCCCAGTATTAATGGCATCCTGCATTTGCTTGAGGAATTTGTCCCTTCTTTCCAACTGTGATTGTGTATAATCGGAATATTGGCTGTTCGTTTCCGGCCTGGCATAATCTTTTATGGAAACAACCGAATCATTTTGAAGGTGCATTTCAAAAACCAGCGTATCAGCCGACCATAACTTCCAGATTCCATCCGGCCGGTTATCTTTAAATGCGAATATCATATAAGGCCTGCCTGCTTTCCAGGCTTCAAAATTGCCGTCCCATAAAGCTTTTGGGAAGAGGTTATCGTCAAAAAAGCTTTGAAACAGGGACAATCTTTCTTCATAAGCACGATATATGCCCCAGGACAACTGATCCTGGAGCCTTCGGCTGATAAAAGAAGACATGGCGGAATCTTTACCCTGCGACCGGGAATAGCGGTCACCTGTCATCATTGCTTTCAAATATTGTGTCATCATATTAAGCATTGTGTCCGGGATTGCCCGGTAGTGGTAAGAGGTCTGCGGCAGGCCGGTGCTGTCCCAGATTTGCCAATGACCGTCCGCCATGCCGTTTTTATAATACTGAACGGCGGCTAATTTCCCGTTGGCATACCAGTATTGAAATTTTCCCTGCTTGACACCATAGCGATATTTTCCGCTGTACCATTTTGAGCCGTCCTGCCGGTAAAAAGTACATTGCCCGTCATAAACCGCTTCCGGGAGAAGATGTGTCAGCCGGGTTATTTCGTTACTGCCCGTTGGAGAATAATCATTGTAATTGACCTGAGGGACAGCAGGTATCATATCTTTTAATTCCACAGCCGGCCAGGCTTGTATCATACGCCCTTTAAAGGCTTTGTTGCCGTTGGGATAATACATGATTTTTGTTTGCGCCATCAGGCAGGATGAAAAAGCCAATGCCGCAATGCTGCATAAAAGTTTTTGGAACATTTTTGATCGTTCTGGAATGATATGTAATGAAGTAAAGAAAACCGTGTAGGAGCAGATTTCTTTTTTGCAAAGATAGTGCCTTCGCTGCTTTCACTCGTTCGCATTGTTTATTAACATGGAGGCTATGTAATTTCTATGAAATGATGTAGTTCAATTTAAGGTCAGACCGGGTATTTATTTTGAGCGGCTTACTTAGCAACGATTCACTTACTTTTGCAATATCTTTTTCTTAGAAATTTATTGAGCCATGCATCTGATAGCGCCTTCTTTACTTTCCGCCGATTTTTTAAAGTTAGAGCAGGAAACGGAAATGATCAACCGCAGTGAAGCCGACTGGTTTCATTTAGACGTTATGGACGGTCGCTTTGTGCCTAATATCAGTTTTGGCCTTCCGGTTATTGCCGCCATTCACCGCTTATCCAAAAAGCCGTTGGATGTGCACCTGATGATTGTGGAACCGGAAAAATATATCCGGGAATTTGCAGCAGCCGGCGCCGACCATCTTTCCGTGCATATTGAAGCCTGCACCCACCTGCATCGTGTGATTCAAATGATTCACAACGAAGGCATGAAAGCGGGTGTAGCCATCAATCCCCATACACCGGTGACCTTGCTGTCGGATGTCATTGAAGATATTGACCTGGTTTGCATGATGAGTGTCAATCCCGGTTTCGGCGGACAGCAGTTTATTCCTCAAACCCTGAAAAAAATTGCGGAACTCCGCAAGATGATTGATGCAAGCGGTAGTAAGGCGCTGATTGAAATTGATGGCGGGGTAACGTTGCATAATGCCGGAACCATCATTGCTGCCGGTGCGGATGTGCTGGTAGCCGGCAATACGGTATTCAGCGCGGTAAGCCCTGTAGAAGCGATCCATCAGCTCAAGACGATTACCGATCGTATGGCATAGAAAAGTGATGACTTTATTGCATTGTCCTGCAAGTCAGCGATTGATCCGAAAAGCCGGGTAAATACGCTTACCTTTGCCCGTAATTCAATTTCCCCGGAATATGGCTATTATTTCCGTTCAACAACTCGTTAAAAAATATGGTGATTTTACTGCCGTCAACGGTATCTCATTTGAAGTGATGCCGGGAGAAATCTTTGGACTGCTGGGGCCTAACGGCGCAGGAAAAACAACCACTATTGAGATCATAGAAACACTCCGGAAAAAGACATCCGGCAAGGTAATAGTGGACGGAATGGATATTGACCGGCAGCCGGGCGATATTAAACACATCATCGGAGTGCAGCTTCAGGCGGCGGGCTTTTATCATAACCTGAACCTGAAAGAGCTGATAGCGCTTTTTGCCGGTTTGTACAATGTGCAGGCCGACCCGCTGGCGCTGTTGGAAAGTGTGCAATTGGCCGATAAGGCAAAGAACAAGTTTAAAGAGCTTTCCGGTGGCCAGAAACAGCGTTTTTCTATTGCTACCACTATCATCAATAAACCTAAAATCATCTTTTTGGATGAGCCTACAACCGGCCTTGATCCGCAGGCCAGGCGAAATTTGTGGGATCTTATCATAGGACTGCGCGAGCGAGGCGCTACGGTAGTGCTGACCACGCATTATATGGATGAGGCCGAAGTGCTGTGCGACCGTATTGCCATCGTAGATTCCGGGAAAATCAGCGCTATTGATACACCTGATGCGTTGATTGATCAGTTGCTGGCATCAGGTTTTACTAAGCAGAAAGCCGCCCGGCAGGCCAATTTGGAAGATGTGTTTATAGCTATTACGGGAAAGGCACTGCGGGATTTTTGATATTTCCGGAGGGAAAAATACGGGCTTCCGGAAAATGCATTTTGGTGAAAAATTAGGATTTTGATCAAAAAAAATATTACATTTACTGCCATTATCGAAACAAGTATAACAACAATGAAAAAACTGTTACTGATTATCGTTGCAGCCACTATGGTAGTGTCCTGCGAGAAAAAAGAAGAGATTATTGATGTTTCCAAAACCCGTTATCTGATGGACGGCTTTTGGCAACTCAAGGCCAGTAAGCTGAATCCGGATATTAATGATGAAAACTCGGTGGAGATGGATCAGTTTCCCGATTTGCAATTATGCCTTAAAGATAATGTGTATAAATTCTGGACACCAAGCCAGTTTACGGTTTACGACGGCCTTGTTAAGTGTGATGTTACACAGCCCGACAGCTTGGATTATTTCTGGAAATTCACGGACGGTAAGGAGTCTTATATGATTGTATATAGCAATGAGGAATTTCCGGATGAATCGCTGTACTGGCATGGCGAGATGACTTATCTTACTATAGATACCTTTATTGTAGATTATACCGAAACAGACGAATCGAGTGGTATAACAAGTCGTACCTTTAATACGTATGTAAAGCTCAAATAGGCTTTACGTTTTATCGAAGCAAAAAACAGGCTGCATGATTATATGCAGCCTGTTTTCATTTCCGGATGGAAAATAATGTTATCCTGTTTACATTTTCCGGGCTTCGCTTGTAGTAGCAGCCGGGGCCTGAGGCGTGGATGTTGCCGGGGTAATTTTTTTGTCTGATTGCTGCATGTTCAGATCGGTATGGCCGGTCTTCATATTGGAAGCCGTTCCGTGATCTTTATCGCAGCAGGACAGCTTTGCAGCGCCCTCTGCCTTTGCAGTTTTTTTATGATCTTTACTACAGCAGGCGCCTTTTTTATCTTTGGTGCAGGCTTCTTTTTCCTTTGCACCCTGCGCAAATGCAAACCCTGATGTGAGGGCGATAAGCCCGGCCATTAAAATGATTTTTTTCATAAATTTCCCGTTTTAGCTATCAAAGATAAGGGTTTCCCCAATATATTTTAATAAAAAAACGGGCGTTTCAAACCTTTGCCGGTCGGTGGGGACACCAACCGGGGCAGCTCGCCGTGGTCGGTGTCTCCACCGACCACATGGGACTCAGCAATGCAACAAGTTGAAATACACCCAAAAAACCTAACCCTTCCGGATTATTCAAATTCGAATTTGTAACCCACGCCCTTCACGGTTTTAATCATATCTACGCCGGTTTTCTGGCGGATTTTACGAATATGCACATCAATAGTTCTGTCGCCTACAATAATGTCGGAACCCCATACTTTCTCCAGTATCTCATTTCTTAAAAAAACCCTGCCGGGCTTGGATGCCAACAGGCTTAATAATTCAAATTCTTTTTTAGCCAGGATGATCTCCGCTCCCTGGTAATTCACCGTAAACTTGTAACGGTTAATCTCCAGGTCGCCAAACTGCATGGTGTTTTCACTTTCTTCATCTGCCTTTTTTCTTTTACGCCGCAATGCGGTGCGTACCCGTTGGATAATCAGATCCGGTTTGAGCGGTTTATAGATATAGTCATCGGCACCGAGCTTCAACCCTTCAATTTCCGATTTTTCATCACTCAATGCAGTCAGGAAAATGACAATGGTATGATCCAACTGGGCTTTATTCCTGATCTCTTTAATAGTCTGAAACCCGTCTTTTTCGGGCATCATAACATCCAGGAGGATCAGGTCGGGAACAAACTGTACGGCCTTCCGTACCGCATCGGCGCCATTGGAAGCTGAAAGCGTTTCATAACCCGCATCCTGTAGATTGTACTCCATCAATTCCACAATATCCTGCTCATCATCTACAATTAATATTTTCCCTAATGAATTCTCCATAAGTTTTACGGTGTGCTTTTACCGGCGCAATATTAAATTAAGCTATGCTAAAATCAGTATTATGTTATTGTTAAGCGCCGGGAAACATGCACCATCAGGGTTTGAGATAAAGATCAAAATAATCGGTAATCTTTTGCATCAGGTGCACCCGGTCTTTTCCACGCACATTATGTTCATGACCGGGGTAAATAAAGTAGTCGAGCTGAATACCGTTATCCACACAGGCTTTAATGAATTTGACGGAATGCTGCCAAACCACCACGTTATCCTGTGCGCCATGAATCATCAGCAGCCTGCCTTTGAGATGATCGGTTTTGGTCAGTAAATTATTTTCTGCATAACCTTCCGGATTATCCTGCGGGCTATCCATATAGCGTTCGGTGTACATCACTTCATACATGCTCCAGTCAATTACCGGGCCGCCGGCAACCGCACATTTGAAGATGCCCGGATGGCGCAGCATCAGCGAGGTGGTCATGAAGCCGCCGAAGCTCCAGCCGTGTACGCCCATTCTTTCCGCATCTACATAAGGCAGTGTTTTTAGAAATGCCACGCCCTGCAACTGATCTTCCATTTCCACTTTACCTAAATGACGAAAAGTAGCCTGCTCAAACGCAAGTCCGCGGTTGCTGCTGCCGCGTCCGTCCATAGTGAAAACGATATAGCCTCTTTGTGCCAGGTATTCGTACCATAAATTACCGCTGGCCGGGAACCGGTTGGTGACTAACTGCACATGAGGACCGTTGTACAGATACACAATCACGGGATATTTGCGGTTTTTGTCAAAATGTACAGGTAAGATCAGTTTACCGTAAAGCGGCGTGCCATCTTCTGCCTGTAATGTGATATCCTCCACTTCAGGCCGCTCATATTCCGCTAAAGGATTGGCTGCGGAAAGAATGTCTTTCTTCCATTTTTTATTAGTAGCAATGATACTGATGATCCTGGGCACATCGGTATTTTGATACGCATCATATACATATTCTCCCGAACTGTTGAGGTAGGCGGTGTGCGTACCTTCTGCCTGATCCAAACGGCTGATGTTACCGTTGCGCCAGTTTACCTTATAAATATTCCGGCCTAAGGGCGTTTCCCTGCTGCCGCTGATGATGACTGCTTTTTCTTTTTCATTAAACCCTATAATATCATTGACTAACCAGTTGCCGGATGTAACGGCATTTAATAGCTTTCCATCGGTATTGTAGCGGTACAGGTGCATGAAACCGGAGCGCTGGCTCCACCATAAAAATTCATGGTTTGTTCCCGGCAAAAAGGCCAGCTCATGCTGGGGTTCTACATATTTGGAATCCGTTTCTTCAAAAAGCGTTTTAATAAAAGCACCTGTTTTTGCATCATATTGATTCAGCCAAAGATGATTTTGATCCCGGTTCAGCAGCGCTATGAAAATATATTGCTCGTCGGGACTCCAGGTAACACAGGTCAGGTAATGATCTTTCGGTGTGCCGGTGTGGAGGAAAACCGTGTTTTTTGTAATGGGGTTATACATGCCCAGCGTTACTTCATGCGAAACGCCGCCGGCCATCGGATATTTAATCGGTTTATTTTGTGCCGGTGTTACGCTCCAGTCAATGATGGGATAATCGGCCACCATTGTCTGATCCATCCGGTAGAAGGCTACATAATTTCCTTTGGGAGCAATAAAAATGCCTTTCTCTATGCCAAATTCATTCCGATGTACAGCCTGCCCGTTTATAATATCCGGGTCTTTGTCAGAAGTAATGGTATGCAGTTGCCGGTAAGCATCTAAAAGATACAGGTTGTTTTCCATGGTATAAGCAACCTGTTTGCTTTTGGTGTCAATTTGAATATTTTCTGCTGTTTCTGGAAGTGCAGCCCATAGGTTGATATTCCAGATCGTACTGCCCGGTGCGGTTTTATACGCAATATTTTCCCCGATATAAATATCATTTTTTAAGCGAAAATAAAACGCCGCATTACTGATCCATTGAATAGCGGGCATTTTCTTCAGGGGGGCTTTACCGCTCATTGCCTGATTGATATCACGAAGTCGCAGCAGGGTGTCATTGGTCATTTCCGGTACCCGGTTGCGTATGATGCATTGTTGCGGTTCATACAAGAAAACATAGTTATTGCTTTGGGGTATCCATTGGAATTGTTTAAGCTGCTCCGGAGCCAGCGATCCGTTCAGACCCAGCGTGGCTTCCTCCATAGTGTATGTTCTGTTTTGAGCCTGGGTGGCAGTGCCGGAAATTAACAGTAATGCCGGCAGTATGGTTCGTAAAGAGATATTCATTAAAATAAAGTGTTTGAATAAATTGAAAAAACAAACTTGTGTATGCAAACATCGGATTTTCTGTTGATAAATGCCTACCTTTGAGCGCTTCCGGGAGTTAAATACCCTGGTTACCCTGTAAATACCCGCCTGATTGTCCAGAACAATATTGCTTTTCATCCAAAATATTAATACCGACCGCGTTCATGCCAAGAGTAATTTATAACAATAAAAATGCCGTTTTTTTTAAATCCTTAAAACAGGCAGTTGATGTTTATTTTAAAGATCGGCAAATAACAAAAACGGGAGACTGGCGGCTGTATTCCAAAGCGCTCATTCTCGTTCCGGTTGCCATAGCATTTTATCTCTTTTTACTGTTTGCACATTATCCCGCCTGGTTAGGTATAATATTAAGTGCATTATGGGGAGTGGTATTGGCACTTGTAGGTTTTAATATTATGCATGATGCCTGTCACGGCAGCTATTCCTCCCGGAAGTGGGTCAATGAATTATTGTCGCTTTCATTAAATGCGCTGGGAGGCAATGCATTTTTCTGGAAAAGCAAACACAATATCATTCACCATACCTATACCAATGTGGATGGGGTGGATGATGATATTGCGCACAGCCCCATTATCCGGATGTGCAGCACACAGCGCTGGTATCCCATTCATCGTGTTCAGCATATCTACACACCCTTGTTGTACAGCTTCAGTTCTATTTTCTGGATATTGACAAAAGATTTTATCAATTATTTTTCCCAGCAAATATATACGACACCCTTACCGAAAATGGATCGTAAGGAGCATGTCATTTTTTGGGTGAGTAAGCTGATGTATGTGCTGTTTTATATCGTTCTCCCGATTCTGGCAGTAGGTTTTCTTCCCTGGTTGGTGGGTTTTTTAGTGATGCATTTCACCTTAGGTATTACTTTGTCGGTGGTGTTTCAACTGGCGCATGTAGTGGAGGAAACGGAATTTGAATTTGTGGCCGAAGATGCGGAGCAGGTGAAACTGATAGAAAGTGAATGGGCGGTACACCAGATTAAAACAACAGCCAATTTTTCTCCGGATAATAAATTCATCTCCTGGTGTGTAGGCGGATTGAATTACCAGGTAGAGCATCATTTATTTCCCCGCATCTGCCATATTCATTATCCCGAACTGAGCCGTATTGTGCGGGAAAAATGTGCGGAATATAATTTGACCTATCATAGCATCCCTACTATGTCAGAAGCCTTTGTTTCTCATATCCGGCTGATCCGGTTATTAGGGAAAAAACCGCAATTGGCTATAGCTTAGTAGTGCTAAGTCAAGAAGATATTGTCTGTATGTTCAAGACTTTGTTTTGTGATTATCAGATTTTTATTGTTTTGCATTTTGACTTTTTACTTAACAGTAGTAAGCAATCATGACCGGAGCCGGTATTGCACATAGCGTTTAGTCTCCGCCAAAAGGCGCTTGGAAAGAAAGAGAAATACCATGCCATCATCTATCCATCCTGCAATGGGAATGATATCCGGCAGCAGGTCTGCCGGCAGCAGGATGTATAAAAAACCTGCTATAAAAAGATACAGATTGAGGCGTGAAATGCTGTAACGACCCAGCACTATATCTTTAAGCATATCGCGGATAGCGCTGCGGTTTTTTATCATTTGTTGTCCCTGCCCTGCATAACGCAGTATTCGTTTGTTGCTCATAATCTGTGATTGTAAAAAAGCGGGTGCTAAGGTAGTGCTCATTCAAAAGTCAAAATGCAAAATTAATAAAAAATTATTCGGGCGGGATTTGACCGTGTACCGGCAATGCAGACTTCATATACCGGGTGCATTTCAGAATACGCATTGCCTGGCTACATGTGGTCGGTGAGGACACCGACCACGGCGGCTTCGGTTGATGTCCTCACCGGCCGGCGAAAATTTGCAATACGCCCCATATAGCCTGTATTTTTCCACAAATTTTTTATAATTATTTTCAAAAATAATATTGATAATCATTTTATTGTAAAAATACGGTAAAAAAAGATAATAAATAATTTGGTCATTAAATATCCAAAATATACCTTTGCACCCCCGTTGAGGAAATTATCGGGATCAATTTATAAAAAATCAATACCTAAAAAGATTATAAAATGTCTTTAAAACAACTGAGCTACAGGACTAAATCGGCGAATGACAGCATCGTAAAACGCGAATGGTTTGTAGCGGATGCCACCAATCAGACTTTAGGCCGGTTCAGCTCCAAAATTGCTACGGTGTTACGGGGTAAGCACAAGGCTTATTATACCCCGCATTTCGATTGCGGTGATTTTGTCATCGTGATTAATTCCGGTAAAGTCGTACTGACGGGCAACAAGCTGGAAGATAAAGAATACCAGCATTACACCGGTTATCCCGGCGGTCAGAAAATAGAAATGGCCAAAGACCTGATTCGTCGTCGCCCTAATGCGGTTATTGAACGCGCCGTAAAAGGTATGCTTCCTAAAAACCGTTTGGGCAGACAAATGGTGAAAAAACTGTTTGTATATGAAGGCGCCGCACATCCGCACCAGGCACAACAACCTAAAGAATTCAAATTTTAATCACAATTTCTTTCCAAAAAGAATAATCATACAAAATGGAAAAACAAAAGAATGCGCTGGGTCGCCGTAAAGAAGCCGTAGCACGCGTTTATTTAAGCAAAGGTACCGGTGAAGTGAAGGTGAACGAAAAAGATTATAAGAATTATTTCCCCCTGATCTATTTACAAAACCAGGTAGAATTGCCGCTGAAAACAATTGAAGCGCTGGATCAGTTTGATATCACCGTGAATGTACAGGGCGGTGGTCCCAAAGGTCAGGCAGAAGCTATAAAATTAGGTATTGCACGCGCATTATGCGAGGTGGATCCCGAATATCGTCCGGCTTTGAAAAAGCAGGGACTGCTGCGCCGCGATCCTCGTGTGGTAGAACGTAAGAAATTCGGTAAAGCTAAAGCTCGTCGCAGCTTCCAGTTCTCTAAACGTTAATCCCGTTTCAGCGTATTTTATAAAAATAATTTTTCAACAACATATCTTCAATATTCCAAACAATGGAAGAAAATAAGTCATTACATCAGCAGTTATTAGAAGCCGGCGTACATTTTGGACACCAAAGGAAAAAATGGAACCCTAAAATGCTGCCGTATATCTTTGCGGAAAAAAACGGTATTCATATCATTGACCTGAATAAAACCATAGACGGTCTTCAGGAAGCCGCCGCCGCACTGAAATCTATCGCTAAAAGCGGAAAGAAAATCATGTTTGTAGCCACCAAAAAGCAGGCTAAGGAAATTGTTGCCGATGCTGCCAGCAAAACCAATATGCCTTATGTTACCGAGCGTTGGTTAGGTGGTATGCTGACCAATTTTCAAACAATCCGCAAGAGCGTAAAGAAAATGCAGAGCATTGATAAAATGCTGAATGACGGTACGCTGGATAGTGTAACGAAGAAAGAAAGACTGACTTTAACCCGCAGCAAGGATAAGATGGAAAAAGTATTAGGCGGTATCGCCCAGATGGGTCGTACACCTGCTGCTTTGTTTATCGTTGACATTACCCATGAGCATATCGCTTTGGCAGAAGCTAAACGTCTTGGTATTACTACCTTTGCTATGGTGGATACCAACAGCGATCCCACCAAAGTAGATTTCTCTATTCCTGCTAATGATGATGCCACCAAATCCATTGCTATCGTAACCAACTACCTTACTGCAGCCATCATTGAAGGCATAGAAGAACGTGCCCAGGATAAAGAAGCTGATGTGGAAGAACAGGAAGAAGTTGCCGTTACGGAACGCTTGCGTGGTCTGGATCTGGACGAAGATGATGCGGATAAGAAATCAGATAAGCCCGGTGGTGCCAAGCCTGTAGGAACACGTCGCCGCAATACCGGCGCAGCAGGCGGGGGCCGCAAACCGGCCGGTGGCGGAGCTGCTAAAAAATAACAGGGTTTTTCCCTTTATGGCATACACAACGTTCTATTAATAACAACAACGGAGCCCGGATCAATTATCCGGGCTCCGTTGTAATAACAGGAGATTGCTCCACTCCATAATTTTTTTCGGAATGCAATGAAGAAAAAAATTATTGCGGTCGACGTTATGCTGTAGGTCGAGGATGGCGTGCAGAGCGTTTTCTTTGTCATTTTTCCACTCATGCGGGATATTTTTTGACGAGCCAAATGGTAAACCCGGAATGACGAGGGCAGGTTAATTTTTACTGTTTTTAAATAGAAGAATTTCAGTTTGACTTAAAATCTCCATTGACTGATTTGCTGAATAAAATACACTCCGTGCGTTGGATCGACAGCCACCATAAACAGCAGGCCGTAAACGGATCCCCAAAGGTGTGCATCATGATTGACAATTCCTTTTCCACTACGCGACATATAAATGGTATAAATGAGATAGACAATGGCATACAGGACACAGGGAATGCCTATCGGGATGAAGAAAATATAAATTTTTTCCCAGGGATATAAATAAATCATGGCAAATACTATTGCTGCCACACCGCCGGAAGCGCCGAGTGAGCGATAGGCCGCATTGTTTTTATGCCTGATATAGGAGGGAATGCAGGAAATAATGATACCCGTAAGGTACAACAGCAGAAAATAGGAAGGTCCGATGCCATGCATTTTGTCTGCTAAAATTTCTCCGAAAAAATAGAGCGTAAACATATTAAAGCCGAGATGGGTATAGTCCGCATGTACAAAACCCGCAGTTAATAAACGATAAAACTGCTCCGGCTTTCCTTTCATTTTCTGCGGCCACAACAGCAGTTCTTCTAACAACTGTGTGTTGCGGAATGCCATGATGGAAATTATGGCGGTAAGGATAATGATAATAATATTGATATTCATAGCTTGCGAAAATAAGTAAATAGCCGTTCGCTTTTATGCTGTGAAAGCGCTTATTTTTGCGCTACTCAATTTGTACGCTAATGAATGTGCTGGAATTATTTGAAAAGATTACCGTTTTTGTGTTTGATATAGACGGGGTGCTTACCGACGGGACACTACAAGTGCAGGAAAACGGTGAGCTGTTGCGCCGCATGAATATCAAAGATGGCTATGCGCTGCAATTGGCCATCCGGAAAAGGTATAAAGTCTGGGTGATATCAGGAGGGCGGTCTTCCGCAGTAAAGCTTCGGCTTGCCAACCTGGGTGTTACCGAAGTATATGTTGGGGTAGCGGATAAAAAAGTATTGTTGGAAGCATTGATGAGCCGTTATAAAGTAGCTGCGGAACAGGTGCTGTATATGGGCGACGACATGCCTGATATCGCAGCGATGCAAGTAGCCGGGCTGCCCTGTTGTCCACAGGATGCTGTCATGGAAGTAAAGCAGTTGTCCCGTTATATTGCCCGGCAATCCGGTGGTGCGGGATGTGTAAGAGAAGTTATTGAAAAGGTTTTGAAGATAGCCGGCGACTGGAATGAGGATGACCTGCTGCATCGTTGATAATATTTATATTCACTTACCTTTGCGGGCTATATGTGGCAATTTCTGAAAAAAGGCTTTTCATTACTGTTCCTGCTGTTTGCAATTTCCGGTACAGCCCGGGCTGCCGACTCCTATTATTTTGAATATAATGATCGCTGCAAAAATGCCTACGAGGCGATGATTTCCCTGCGTATTCATGAGGCTAAACTACTCCTGCAACAGGAATTGGAAGAACATCCCCGGAACCTGATACCGGTTATGATTGCCAATTATGAAGATTGCTTAGTGCTGCTTTTTAACGGCGATGCGGTCGAGTATAAAAGAAGGAAAAATAATTTTGATCAGCGCTTAGCATTAATAGAAAAAGGAGATTCCCGTTCTCCCTGGTATCGTTATGCCAAGGCGGTATTGTATTTCCAATGGGCGGCGATTCGGATAAGATTTGAAGAAAATTTCCAGGCGGGTGTGGAGTTTCGCAAGTCTTTTCTTTACCTGAAAGATAACCGGAAACGCTTCCCGGCGTTTAAGTACAACCAGTTGCTTTTTGGCATGGAGCAGGCTATTGTGGGTACCGTTCCCGAAAAATACAAATGGGTAGCCAATATGCTTGGCCTGAAGGGAAATGTAAAAAGCGGAACCGCGCAGGTGGTCAATTTTCTCAATACCCGTGACGGCTCTGCCGCACAAATGCGCCAGGAGGCCATCCTGTATTATTGTTATCTGAAATTCTATCTTTTATCCGAACGCGAAACGGTATGGAAATATTTGGATGCCAGCAACCTGGATTTTAAAAACAACCATTTATTCGTTTACCTGAAGGCCAGCCTGGCTTTAAACGATAATAAAGCTGAACTTGCCGAACAGGTGCTGTCTTCCCGTGCCGGCGGTCCGGACTATCTCGATATACCGGTATTGAATTATATGATGGGAAATGCCCTGCTTTTTAAGTTGGATGAAGATTGTATCGTCTATTTTCAGCGCTTTCTCTCTAAAAACCGCGGACGCATTTATATTAAAGATGCCTTTCAGAAAATGAGCCTTTATTATTATGCAACGGGCGACCAGGAGCGGGCAGATCATTATAAGAATAAGATATTGAAGTTTGGCTCTGCCATGACGGATGCCGATAAGCAGGCACAGCGTTTTGCCCGGAACAGTATTATACCTGATGCAGGCCTGTTAAAGGCACGCCTGTATAGTGACGGAGGCTATTTTGATAAAGCATTGGAGGTATTCGGTACAATGCATGAGGAAGATTATACTGCTGATGCCGACCGCCTGGAATACCGCTACCGGTACGGAAAAATCTTTCAGTTAACCGGGCAGGATGCCCGGGCTATACCTTTACTGGAAGCAGCAGTACAGCTTGGAGCCGACCGGCCGGAGCAGTTTGGCGCAAGGGCAGCATTGGAGCTGGGACAGATTTATGAAAACCGCGGGCAGCGATCAAAAGCCATAGACTATTACCGGCAGTGTCTTAATATGAAGGATCATGATTTTGAATCCTCGTTAGAGCAAAAGGCCAAAGCAGGTATTAACAGGCTTGGAGGCAACTGATTTTAAGTGTCAGGATTGGTATGTTTTCAGTATAGCTTCCCACAACTGATCTGCGGAAACATCCCAGTTGAATTTTTCCTTTTGAATAATTGCTTCCTGGATGAGTTGGCTGCGCAACACTTCATCTTTGTACATCAGTCCCATTTTCTCCGCAATATCTTCCGGAGATTCCGGGTTTACCAATAGCGCGGCTTTCCCGCCTACTTCGGGCATGGAGGAGGTATTGGAGACAATAGCAGGCACATGGCATTCCATAGCTTCCACGATCGGTATGCCAAATCCTTCAAATACCGAGGGATAAACTAAAGCATAAGCAGTGGCGGTAATGCCTGTTAATTCATTGATGCCTAAATAGCCCGTCCAGATCACATCTTCTTTATAAGGCATTTTTTCTTTTGCCTCCCGGATTTCCTCAAATTGCCAGGCCATTCTGCCTGCAATGACTAATTTCATATTGCTGCGTTGCCGGCGTTTGAACTGTACAAAAGCTTTCAGCAGGTTAATGATATTTTTACGGGGATGAATGGCACCTACAAAAAGGAAATATTCATGGCCACCGGTCAGTTTTTCTTTAATGGCTTCTTTGTCAGAATAGGGTAGCGGTATAAAGCCTTCCCGGCCTGCATTATATACCACGTCTATTTTTTCCGGGCTGACGTCAAACTGCCGGATCACATCCTGCCGGGTAAATTCCGAAACGGTAATTATTCGTTTTGCGCTTCGGGCATAGCGGGGGTAAAAACGCCGGTAATGCCATTGGTGTAGTCGGTCCATAAACTGCGGATAATGCTTATAGGCCAGATCATGCAGCGTAATGCAAACGGGTATTTTAGTGTGTAAGCAACCCAGCCCTTCCGGTGAAAAATAAACATCTGCCTTATATTTTTTTAAGGCATAAGGAATGATCTTCTCCGCCCATATATAATATAAAAAAGGATGGCGTGCCTGAGGAGGCAGCACAACCGGTGTGACATTATCGCCAAAAATAAAGGCCGGATCGTAAGGCCGGTCAAAGAAAAAAATAAACTGATGTTCCGGGTGATTCCTGACGATCCGGGACAAAGTTTCGTGGGCAAACCATCCGATACCTTCCAGTCTGTCTTTGAGTAATAATCGTGTATTAACAGCAATACGCATAAGTAGTTTATGTAATTGCCGTAATATTAGAAATGAATATCAATAATGCTTTTTAAAGGAATGCTGATCCCGCCTTTCAGTTGAATATATTGTTCGGTAACGGACCATACGGTTGTTTCTACAGTTTTTGGACCATCCGTAGTCTGAAAGGTGATGGCGGTTTTTCCTTTAAATTCATTGCCTAAGCGAACCGCGTATGCCAGCTCCTTATACCAGTGAAGACTGTTGTTTTGGGGAGCTGTTGTTATGACGTAGTTTTTGATGTCTTCTTTTAAAATGGGTGTATGTGCCATTGAGTATATTTAGCCGTAATAATGCGGGAAGATTTAGCCAAAAATAGTAATTATTTTTGTCTGTACTTCTTTCCGCATATCTTTTTTATTTTTGATAAAATTCCAAACTATTTATTTACTTTTACTGTCTTATTAAATTGTTAAACCGCTTTATATTCAGACTGTTTAATGAGTCACAAACTCCTTTACCTCCAAATAATAATCTAATGATATGAAGAGAATATTACCCTTCTTTCTATGGTTTTCTGCGTTGCTGATATTAGGCCATACCTCCCGTGCGAATCACCTTTTAGGCGGAGAATTAGGATATACCTATGTATCTACTACCGACAATGTGCATACCTACAAGGTTACGCTCAGCTTTTTGGCGGACTGTTCTTCATCGAATCAGCCGGCTTATAGTGCATTGCCGGTTGCCACTCCGGTAGTTCGGCTATATAATGGCAACTCGTTGGTAACCTCTCAGAGTCTTGCCATAAACACGGAACTCAGTGATGTGGAAATCACCCCGGTATGTCCGGATGAGGCGGATAACACTACATGTAGCAATATCAACAACCCTATTCCGGGAGTTCGGATATTTGTATATGAAGGTAATTTTACGTTGACCGGAGAATCGGATCAGTGGCGCTTTGCTTTTGAAGGACAAATCAGTACAGTTCCGGCTACACAAGCCGGTCGCAGTAATTTTATTGGTAATGCTAATGTAAACGGCGGTTCTTCGCTGATGTACTTGGAAGCAAAGCTGAACAATACGACAGGGCAGAACAGTTCGCCTTTATTCACATCTGTTCCCTCTCCTTTCTTTTGTGTCAATAAAAATCAAAACTACAGTCTCGGTGCTGTTGATCCGGACGGTGATGAAATGACATTTAGCCTGGTACCCGCCATGGAAACCGCAACAACAAATATTACTTATTATACCCCTTATACTGCGGTTAATCCATTACCCACCCTTCCCGGAGATTTTGCCTTTAATAATACCAATGGCCAGATGACTTTTATACCGAGCCAGGTATTAAATTGCGTGGTGGTAAATAGGGTATTTGAATACCGCGATGGGGTATTAGTGGGGACAAGTATGCGTGAAATGGCATTTGTTATATTGGATAACTGTAATAATGATGCGCCGGAAGGCCCTATTACCAATACGGAAAATGTTACTGTTGTGGACATTAACGGACAGGAGATGTTTCAGGTATGTGCAGGACAAACTGCAGTGGTATCCTACGATATCAACAGCTTTGACCCTAACGGGGATAATATAACGGTAACCTGGGCTAACCTGCCCGAAGGTTCGGCTATCGTGGTGGATAACAACGGTACACCCAATCCTGTAGTGCATTTCATATGGAATGTGGTGAATGCCGTTGAAGGCAATTATACTTTTTACATTACCTATACCGATGACGGCTGCCCCTTAGCCAGCAGCCAGACCCTGGCTTATACGCTACAGGTGGTGCCTTTTGCAGAACAGTTTACCGGTGGTTCCGTGCCCCCGTGTCATGATACCATGAACGGCCTCGTATGGTTGTTGCCCCAGGATAATACCGGAATTGAGTACGATTATTATTGGTACGATATTGATAATAATCTTCTGCAAACTACAATTAACAGCGTGGACGGGGATACCTTCAGCAGTGCGGGTGTTGGCGTTTATACCGTAAAAGTGGTCAACCCGGACGGCTGTCGTAAGTTTTACAATATTGTGGTTAATCCGCCGCTTTATGAAGTAGGCATTAATGCCAATGATACCATAGCCTGTACCGGCGTACCGATGATCTTTAATGCCAATAATAGTGAAGATATTGAAACCTGGACATGGGATTTCGGAGATGGTACGCCTCTGGTAGCCGACCAGCAAATTACTACACATGCTTATACCGGAGAAGGAACTTATACCGTAACGCTTACAGGATATACCGCATTGGGATGTATAGATACTGCCACCGTACAGGTTGTAGTGGATTCTCAGCAGATTGTAACCATTATTGCGGATAAAGACAGTGTCTGCGTAGGTGAACGGATCAACCTGACCGCCTCTGCCGGTAATCATGTGGACACGCTTTACTGGGATTACGGCAATAGCTGGCAAATCAGCTATCCGGGTGAGGGGCCGGTATCCTATGTTTATGAAACACCGGGAATCTATACCGTAGCGCTTAATGCAGCCTACCGGGCATGCCCCGATAAAATGGCAGAGACAATTATAACGGTGTTCCCCTATCCGGTAGTAAATTTAGGTAACGATACTTCATTGTGCCTGAACGGCCACCCGATCATTTTACATAACTTAGTTTCCCAATCAGCAGCATACACCAGCTTGTGGAATACCGGTGATACAACGGCATTTTTACAGGTAGTACATCCGGGTACATACAGCCTGACTGTAGCTTCCCGGGACGTAGTTTGCAAAACAACCGATGAGATTGTGGTTAAAAAAGCCTGCTACCTGGATATTCCCAACAGCTTCACTCCTAATGGGGATGGCGTGAATGACTATTTCCTGCCCCGCCAGTTATTGGGCGCTAATATTTCGGTATTCCACATGCAGATATTCGATCGCTGGGGACAGATGATATTTGAAACCAACAGAATTGACGGAAGAGGCTGGGATGGTACACTGAACGGAAAAGATCAGCCTGTAGGCGTGTATATCTATCAGATCACGGCAGTTATTAACGGCGATCAGCAGGAAAATTACACCGGTAATGTCAGCTTGCTGCGCTAAAGACGATATAAAAGTTGATATCTTTTCTCCAAATCCTTTTGAAAGTTTGTGAAGAATAATTATTATTGTGAGTTTTATTAAAAAGAAATAATGAATCTGATTAAACGCCTTTTGTCCTGCTCTGCCATAGCGGCTATCGCTGTTGCTACGCTGAGCTCATGCAGCAAAGAATATAGCGCAGACCAACCTTTCCCCGATGTATATACCAGCACAATTTTTGTAAGCAGCAACAACAGGATTGTGTATGCACTCGACCGGGAAACCGGCAAGCGCAAATGGGAATTTCAGACCGACGCCCCGGTACATGCAACACCCGTTTTGTTTAAAGATCGTTTGTACATCGGTACTACAGGGGGTACATTGTATGCCCTGGATCCCCAGTACGGCACTCAGTTGGCAAAAAGAGAATTCCATTCGGGTATCTATGCCACACCGCTGGGTTATGAAGACCGGCTGATTGTACCAATACTGAGCGATACGGTCTTTGCACTTAATCCGGATACGCTAAACGGCGATCCTTTCTGGGTACGTGCCGTAGAAGGGCAGATTTATGCTTCACCCACCACACATACCATAGAGAACAGAGGTGAGGTCGGCTTATTTATTGCAACTACCGGAAATAAAGTATATGCAATTGATGTAGTAGAGGGCGACCTGCTTTGGACTTATACGCCAACCACTGCCGGCGCTTTTTATTCTTCTCCCTGTGTAGTAAGCGATAAGTTTCTGTATATTGGTAATGACAACGGAAATCTTTATTCCGTAAATACTACTGACGGTTTGCAAAACTGGGAATTCTTAACCGGAGGCCAGGTGCGTAGCTCACCCATAGCTATTGGTGGCAATGTGCTGGTAGGAAGCAATGACCGTTATTTCTATTCTATAGATTCCACCACAGGATTAGAACGCTGGAAGGTACAAACCAGCGACAGAATCGTATCTTCTCCCGCAGTTGATAACCAGTATGTGTATTTTGGCTGTTATGATTTCAACTTGTATTGTGTGGATATTATTGATGGTACCGTTCATTGGAAAAAATTGACTTTTGGATTGATTCAGTCCTCTCCCTTAGTTTATGGCGGCACCGTTTATGTCGGCAGCTTTGATAAAAATCTGTATGCGCTTGATACGGCAGACGGTGGTACCAAATGGGTTTATAATGTCAATGGACAAATGGAATGCTCCCCGATTTTAGATACGGTTGGCGGCGCTGCCGTGCCATCTATAAGCGGGTCTTACCGATTTTAAATCATTAAAAATAAAACGAAAAGGAAGCCCTGTGAATTTTTCATGGGGCTTTTGCTTTTATGATAATGTTTTGCCATTACTTTTGTCTAAAGCCTTTCTCCGAATATGCTGACTATACAAGAAAATTTCCCCCTGCAATCCCTGAATACATTCGGCATGCAGGTATATGCTGAAAAATATTCCATACTGACTGACCCTGATGATTTGGATGCTTTGTATGATTATGGCGACACAATTCAGGATATCTTAGTGTTGGGTGGCGGCAGCAATATGCTCTTTAGGGAAAATGTCAACCATTGGGTGGTGCATAACCAGCTTAGAGGTATTCAAAAGATTAAGGAAGATGAGGATGCTGTCTGGTTAAAGGTAGCAGCCGGTGAAGTATGGCATCAGTTTGTTCTGTACTGTATGGAGCATCAGCTTGCCGGTGTGGAAAATCTGTCGCTGATTCCCGGAACGGTTGGTGCAGCGCCGATACAAAATATCGGAGCGTATGGTGTGGAGGTAAAGGATGTGATAGCATCAGTATCGTATTGGAATATCGCTGCACGATGCGTAGAAACCCTTAGCAACCGGGATTGCCGCTTTGCTTACCGCGACAGCATTTTTAAACAGGAGCTGAAAGGAAAGATTATCATCACGGATGTCATTTTCCGGTTAAGTAAAACACCGCAGTTTCAGTTGTCTTATGGAAATATCCGGCAGGAGTTGGAACGAATGGGCGTAACTGCATTAAGTATTCAGGCGGTAAGCGATGCCGTTATTCATATCCGAAAATCAAAGTTGCCCGATCCTGCCGTTACGGGTAATGCCGGCAGTTTTTTTAAAAACCCGGAAATTGGCATGGAACAATATAAAAGCCTGTTGTTAACCTATCCCGAAATGCCGGCTTATCCGGTAGGAGATTCCGGTATGAAAATCCCGGCAGGCTGGCTGATTGAGCAATGCGGATGGAAAGGTTTCCGTTGTGAAAATTATGGTGTCCACCCCCTGCAGGCTCTGGTATTAGTGAATTATGGCGGTGCATCCGGTAAGGATATTTACAACCTGTCTTCAGCGATTATGCAATCGGTTGAAGAAAAATTCGGTATCCGACTGAGCCGGGAAGTGCAGATAATCTAATTGAAGAGAAATTTTACAGAATGTTTTTTAATTCACTCAGGCAATTGATTTCGTATGTTACCGCTTCCTTGTGCTGCGTTCCGGCAGGATTGAAATATACCTGATCCATACCGAATTGCTTTGCACCCAATACATCCACTTCCAGCGCATCTCCGATCATCAGGCTTTCCGCCACACTTGCTCCCGTGCGGTCAATAGCATACTGAAAAATTTCCCGGTGTGGTTTTAAGCTGTTGCTGCCTTCGGAAGTAACTACCGCATTAAAATAGTGGTCAATGCCTGATTGGCGCATCTTTTGCCATTGCGTAGTTTCAAAACCGTTTGTGATGAGATGAATTTGATAATTCTTTTCCCGGCAATAATCCAGCACCTCCGCAGCAAAAGGCAGCAGCAGACCCTGGTTAGGTAAATGATTAAGATAGATGTCGCTCATGGCACGCGCTAATTTTTCATCACCGATTTTGAAGTCTAATAAGGTATGCCACATCCGTTTCCAGCGTAGCACTTCCCTGCGGATAAATCCTTTGCGGTAGCGCTCCCATAAGCGTTCATTGTGTCCTTCATAAATGCTGCGGAAATGCTCGAAGGAATCAATGCCCCGGTCAGACAGTTGAAATTCATCGTATAAAATCCGCAGTGTATTTGCGGAGTTCTGTTCAAAATCCCAAAGGGTATGATCCAGGTCAAAGAATAAATGCCGGTATTGTTTCATTGTTGGTGCCATGTTATTAGCAGTCTGCTGCTCCAATCATTTCAGGAATGTAATAACTCCATGATGGTACGGAATGCTACCATTTTATTGCCGAATTTATCTAAGCCTTTCTGGCGCATCCGCTGGCTATGCTCATCGACATAGCTTTTGTAGTTTTCTATGCTGTCGCAATGATACTGCACTACATAAGTGGCGCCTTCCGGGTCTTCCGGCTCCAGCAGCCGGCATAAGCGATAGCTGCTGAACAACCCGGTTTGCATCATTTCCTGCAAGTGTTCTTCCTGCAGCCATTGCAGGTATTCCCCGGCTATATCGGGCGTTACTTTTATGGTTACGTTATAGATGATCATATTGTTGGAATGCTGTGTTTATTTTGATCGTGAATTGAATTGTTGCTGAAGATCGAACATCCGGTCGCGAAGCCGTGCCGCTTCCATGAAATCCAGGTCTTTGGCTGCTTTTTCCATGTCCTTTTTAATACGCTGAATAGCTTTTTCCAAATCGCGGGAATTTTCATACACGACTTCATCCTCTGCTACAAGAGCGGCGTTTTCTTCATGATTGATACCGTAAGTATCCTGTTCATCATAACCTTTGATATCCAATACCGAGGTTTGCTTCATGATCTGTTCTATGGATTTGGATACGGTTGTTGGGGTGATATGATGTTCCAGGTTATAGGCAATTTGCTTTTCTCTCCTTCGCGCTGTTTCATCAATAGTCCTTTGCATACTATCCGTTATTTTATCGCCATAAAAGATGACTAAGCCGTCCACATTACGCGCAGCACGTCCTGCCATTTGAGTCAGAGAGCGTTCGTCTCTTAAAAAGCCTTCTTTGTCGGCATCTAAGATAGCTACTAAGGATACTTCCGGAAGATCTAAACCTTCGCGCAGCAGGTTTACGCCTACCAATACATCTATATTTCCCAATCGTAAATCCCGCAGTATTTCCACCCGTTCCAGCGTGTCCACTTCGCTGTGGATATAACGCGAGTTGATGTTGATCCGCTTCAGGTATTTGTCTAATTCCTCGGCCATGCGCTTTGTCAGCGTGGTTACCAAAACCCGGTCTCCCTTTTTAATCCGCCGGTCAATTTCATCCAACAGATCATCAATCTGATTCATGGACGGCCGCACTTCAATAGGCGGATCAAGCAAACCTGTGGGACGCACCACCTGTTCTGTCACCACACCGCCGGTATGCTCTAATTCATATTTACCCGGCGTGGCACTGACAAAGATCACCTGGTTGAGCATGGATTCAAATTCATAAAAATTAAGCGGGCGGTTGTCTAATGCCGAAGGCAAACGGAAGCCGAAGTCCACTAAATTCATCTTGCGGGAGCGGTCGCCGCCGTACATTCCGCTGATTTGCGGAATAGTAACATGGCTTTCATCAATGATTAGTAAATAATCTTTGGGAAAATAATCAATCAGGCAAAAGGGGCGCTCACCGGGCTTCCGGCGATCTAGGAAGCGGGAATAATTTTCAATACCGCTGCAATAGCCTAATTCCTGGATCATCTCTACATCGTAACTGACTCTTTCTTTGATCCGCTGGGCTTCAATATTTTTTTTAATGCTTTTAAAATACGTTTCCTGTGCAGTCATCTCATCCTGTATTTCCCTTACGATCTGCCCCATCATGTCACGCGGTGCCACATACATATTGGCGGGAAAGATAGCCGCGTTTTGCATCTTGCTGATGCGTTTGCCGGTATGCGGTTCGAAGGTTTCAATACTTTCAATTTCATCGCCAAAAAAAGTAACCCGGAATCCGAAAGTGCCGGCATCAACATAAGGCAGGTTGATGTCCACCGTATCGCCTTTCACCCGGAAACTACCCCGCTCAAAATCGCCCTGGCTTCTGTGATACAGGGCATTTACCAAACTGTGCAAAAAGGCATTCCGTCCGATCCGGTCGCCTGTGTTAATGCGGATAATGCTGTTTTCATATTCGGTTGGATTACCGGTACCGTAAATGCAACTTACGGATGCCACGACGATAATATCCCTGCGACCACTCAGCAGATCACTGGTAGTGCGCAGGCGCAGTTTTTCCAATTCTTCGTTGATGGCGAGGTCTTTTTCAATATAGGTATCGCTGACCGGCAGATAAGCTTCCGGTTGATAATAATCGTAATAAGAAACGAAATACTCGACCATGTTTTCCGGGAAAAACTGGCGGAACTCTCCATACAACTGTGCTACTAAGGTTTTGTTGTGCGTCAGCACGAGGGTAGGGCGCTGCACCTGCTGAATGACATTGGCCATTGTGAAGGTTTTCCCGGATCCCGTAACGCCCAGCAGCGTCTGGAATTTTTCACCTTCAAGAATGCCCGCTGACAGCTCCCGTATGGCACCGGGCTGATCGCCTGCCGGCTGGTATGGACGTGCTATCTGAAACATCATGCGAAGTTAAGGAAATATGGATGCCGATAGTATGCCTGTAATCGATAGGGTGCATTTCATTTTCGCTAACAGAACATCCCTACAATCATTCCCCCTGTCATGCTGAAAGCATCTGTACACGTCCTTTAGATTCCTACGGAATACAAGAAGGAGTATATGGGTGCGAAAGTTTGAAATGCATTCAATCGGAACAGCGCAAATGCAGGTGGCTGAATTGTATAAGGCCGTCAAACCTCCGCGCCGTATAACGCCGGCCTTTGTTGCGCTACCCTTGTATCGTTGATATATTCGTCAAAAGGCATTTCCCGGTCAATCAATCCGCCAGGAGTCAGTTCCAACACCCTGTCCGCCACCGTTTGCGCCAGCTCATGGTCGCGCGTGGTGAAGATAATGGTACCTTTAAAATCCTTCATGCCATTGTTCAACGCGGTTATGGATTCCAGATCCAGATGGTTGGTGGGTTCATCAAAAGTAAGTACGTTTCCTTTTTGCATCATCATCCGGCTCAGCATACAACGCACTTTTTCTCCTCCGCTCAGTACGGTGCATTGCTTTTGGGTTTCATCACCGCTAAAGAGCATTCGTCCCAGGAAGCCCCGAATGAATGTTTCATCTTTTTCCTCCGAATACTGCCGCAGCCAATCCACTAAGTTCATGTTTTTACCCTCAAAATATTTCGAGTTGTCTGCGGGAAGATACGTCGGAGTAATGGTTACACCCCATTTGTAAGATCCTTCGAAATCGGTATCTTCTCCGTTGATGATTTGATAAAATGCTGTGGTGGCCAAGCTGTTTGAAGACAGTACGGCTACTTTTTGCCCGCGTTTCAAATCGAAATTGATATCCTTAAACAGGATTTGCCCGTTTAATGTTTTGCCTAAGCCTTTTACTTCCAGAATCTGATCGCCGGCCTCACGCACCTGGTTGTTGAACAGGATGGCAGGATATTTCCGGTTGCTGGGTTTCATGTCATCAAGGTTAATCTTATCCAGCATTTTCTTTTTGCTGGTAGCCTGTTTTGATTTCGAGGCATTGGCAGAGAAGCGGGCAATAAACTCTTTCAGTTCTGCTATGCGGTCTTCGGCCTTTTTATTCTGATCGGCGCGTTGTTTCAACAACAACTGGCTGGACTCGTACCAGAAGGAATAGTTACCGGTGAAGATATTGATCTTGCCGAAATCAATATCGGCCACATGAGTACAAACGGTATCCAGGAAGTGACGGTCGTGCGATACTACTAATACCACTTTGTCATAATCGGACAGGAAATTTTCCAACCAGGTAATGGTTTGCAAATCCAGGTCGTTGGTAGGCTCATCTAACAGCAGGATATCGGGATTGCCAAAGAGCGCCTGAGCCAGCAGTACGCGTACTTTTTCATTACCGTCTAAATCTTTTACCTGCAAATAATGCTTGTCTTCTTTTACACCCAGGTTGCTTAGTAATGTTGCGGCATCGCTTTCAGCGCTCCAGCCGTCCAGTTCTCCGAATGTCGCTTCCAATTCACCGGCTTTGAGGCCGTCTTCTTCCGTAAAATCTTCTTTGGCATACAGGGCATCTTTTTCCTGCATGATATTATACAGCACTTCATTTCCCATAATGACCGCCTGAAGCACCTGCACTTCATCGAACTGATGGTGATCCTGCTTCAGTACGCTCATGCGCTGCCCTTTGGGTATTTCTACGGTTCCGGTAGTCGGATCCAGATCGCCGGAAAGGATTTTCAGGAAAGTGGATTTCCCGGCGCCGTTTGCCCCGATAATACCGTAGCAATTGCCTTCCGTGAATTTCAGATTGACCTCCTCAAACAAAACCCGCTTCCCGTAACGCAGGGAAAGATTGGAAACACTGATCATTTAAAATGAAATTAATAAATAATTGAAGAAAAAATATTATATAAGTTCGCAAAGGTAAGACATTTTAACGGATAAAATGACTGCGGTAAAAGGTGACGGAGACGCATTTCGATGGAAAAGCTGAAATGCACCCGGTAAAAGATAGAAAAGCATGCTATCCATTTTGAAGGCCTTAACGCAAAAGACCGCAGTCATTCACGGCTGCGGTCTTTTGAATGTGCGGTTATACTATCATTCTTTAGTCAGTTTGGTCGTAATCACCTGGTGACTGTCGAGAAATTTTACTAAGTATGTGCCCGAAGCCAATGCACTCAGATCAAAAACCGGCATGTCCGATCCATCCTTATTTAAGGACTGCCGTGTAATCAGCTTACCTGAAATATCCAGTAGCTGCACTTCTGCATCACCGTTGATCTTACCCTGAATATGTATCATCACAGTATTCCCCGCAGGATTGGGGTGCAGTTTTACAATGATGTCATCACTGCCTTTTACCGCAACTGCATATACATTGGAATAGCTGATGCGCCCGTCAAGGCCTTTCAGCAGCAGCCGGTAAAATGCTCTTTCCTGCAGCATGCTACCGTCGGTATAACTGTAGTGCAGCATGGCATTGCTGTTGCCCTCCGGCGCTAAGGAGGAAACCGTGGCTATAGTTTCGTATTTCAGCCCGTCGTCAGAACGTTGCACCTCAAAATGACTGTTATTGCTCTCGCTGTAGGTGATCCAATGCAGTTGCACATAATTGCCTTCGGTAAGCTGGCCTTCCAGGCGACCCATACGCACGTCGAGCGGTGTGCTTACCGTAAAGGATGCGGACATGGCCAGACCATGAATCACACAGTAATAATCGTATGATCCTTCCACAGCAGGAACATAATCAAAAACAGACGGACTGGTCATGGGTATGTCCCAGTCGCCGGCGCCATCAGGAACAGACAGGCTGGTGGTAGTATGGAATCCGGATGCATAAACGAAGCGAACCGTATCGCCCAGTGTCACCGTCATGCTTGCCGGGCTGAATGCATTGAACGGTTCTCCCACCTGTATTGTGTCAACGGCTGCATGAGCGGTACCGGTCAGCATAAATGCCAGCAGGCCGGACAAAGCGATCTTTTTGGAAATCTGGTATTTTTTGTATTGCATAATTAAAAATTTTGTGAAGTAAAAAAGTATATGAAACCTATAATTCTTCTGTAAGAAACAAACCCTTTCTTACTTTGACAAAACACAATCTGACGAAGCAGGAAAAAACAATTATGAATCCCGTATATCCCTGTTTCAGGCGGCATGCCGGCAATAAGCCTGTTTGCCGGATGAAGCTGTGCCGGGACGGAAAGCAATGGAAGATAGGCCATGTGAAAATTTTACCTACTCGGTAAGGCTGATATAATATATTATCTTTGCTGCTGACATTTCGCCGGTCTGTTGCATGAAAAAGGTATTTCCCGCTATTGTTATATTTATATCATTATCCCTTTTGGGACTGATGTATTTCCAGTTTTCCTGGATCAATAATGCCGTGATTGTACAGAAAACCAAGTATCAGAACCAGGTGGAAAATTCTATCAATGATATCAGGAAAGACCTGCTGAACCGCGCCATTGAAGTGTATGGTTTTAATCCCGATTATGCCAACCTTACCGATGATGCCGCGGGTAATTTCTTCTGGCAAAATGTTACGGCAATTGATCCTAACGAAATCAATTCCATCATCAGAACGCAGTTGAAAAAGAACGACATTACGCTGGATTTTGAATTTGCCGTAGTGAACCAGTTGGATTTTGTGCTGAAAAGATCCCCAGGCTACTCCAAGTACGATATTCCCGAATCTATCAAACGCAATTTATCGGGCGATGGCAGTTTTATACTATACCTCTATATCAAGGAGCCGACCCATTTTATCTGGGGCAGGCTCTGGTGGACTATCGCAGCTTCTATTTTGTTTTCGATAATTATTATCACCGCTTTTGCACTGACCGTAGGTACCATCTTCCGGCAAAAGAAAATATCGGAAATCAAGACTGATTTTATCAATAATATGACGCATGAGTTTAAAACACCGCTGGCGACGATATCACTGGCCGTCGGTGCACTCAATACCAAAAAGGTACAGGAAGATCCCGCAAAGCTGTCCTATTTTGCCGGTATTATCCGGGATGAAAATACCCGTATGAATAAACAGGTGGAGAAGATATTGCAGGCGGCAAAATTAGAAAGCAATGAATTAGACCTGAACCTTCAGCCGGTAAATGTGCATGAAGAAATTACCAAAGCCGCCAACAGTGTGTCGTTATCTATCAATGAACGCAATGGCAGCCTTATTCAAAAGCTGCATGCAAAACATGTTGTGCTTAATTTAGACGAAGTGCATTTTACTAACCTGATCAATAACCTGCTGGATAATGCCGTAAAATATTCCGGCGAACGGCCTGTAGTGGAAATTGAAACCTCCAATCCGACACCGCGAAATCTCCAGATCAAAATAAAGGATAACGGTATCGGCATGTCGAAAGATACGCAATCGCGCATCTTTGAGAAATTCTACCGGGCGCATACCGGTAATATTCATAACGTAAAAGGATTCGGACTGGGGCTGAGCTATGTTAAAACTGTCGTTACGGCGCATCACGGTAAGATAAAGGTAGAAAGCGTGCCGGGTAAAGGCTCTACCTTTATCGTGGATCTGCCTTTGTTAAATTCCTGAATGTCTGCTTAAACCTTTAAGGCCGGTTTATCTCTAATGCGCTAATTTTGCCAGCAATTTTTTTAAAAACATTGAAAAATTATATTAATATGAAGAAACTGATCATGGTGGCCATCATGGCAATGACCGGAATATTTTTCCTGAATGCAGCTTATGCCCAGGATGCCAAAGCAAAAAGCATCCTGAATAAAGTGAGCGCAAAGATGAAATCCGCCAAAACACTGAAAGCTAATTTTTCATTAGCGATGAAAGATGCCAAAGGCAGTGTGGGACAAACTATTTCAGGCGTATTTATGATGAAAGGTAATAAGTATCGTGTGAATGCCGGCGCACAGGAAATCATTTGCGATGCTAAAAGTGTATGGACGTACCTGAAAAAAAATAACGAAGTGCAGATTGCAGCCTTTATCCCGGAAGAACAGGCCATATCTCCCGCCAAACTTTTCTCCGGTGTGTATGAAAAAGAATATCATTACAGCTATAAAGGCAGTAAAACTTTCAGTGGAAAAACCGTTGATGTAATTGAATTAAAACCGAAAACCGATATGGGTTTTAGTCGGGCAGAACTGTATGTGGATCAATCCGGAAACATTGCCGGTGGTAATATTTTTGAAGCCTCCGGAAGTTCTTATTCCTATACAATTTCCGGTGTTACACCTAATGTAACTATTGCAGATGCACAGTTCAGCTTTGATGCTAAATCACATCCCGGCGTGGATGTGATTGACCTGCGTTAATGAACGATCTTTTAATATATGAAATTGCCGCCCTGGAAAACAGGCGGCAATTTTTGTTTCGGACATTTCTTCTATTGAAATACCGATGTATTGAATAAGCTCATACAGGCAATTTATACTTGTTGAAAATTCGGTTGAAATAAGTGTATGCTGAAAAATTTATTACTCAAAACGGGTAAGAAATTGCACAGCCGGTAATGTTATTTTAGGATAATACTGTTTGTTATAAAAAATTAATCAGTAAAAATCTGTTTTATTTTATCCTTAATCATAATTAAAGCTAAAATCACCAGTTGTTGTTCTTGTTGGCATGTTTGTTGCTTTTTTAATATAGACCAATTCTAAAATAGTTTTTATCATGACAACATTTAAATACGACCGCGAGCTTCCCACAACAATGCGGACACTTTCGGAGGTAATGGAAAAATTGAAAGAAAGAGGCATGGATCGTGAACTGGTCTTCGCGGAATCCGGCCATCTGGAAGGAATGGGTAAAACATTTCGCCCCGATGATTTGACGCTGATCAGAACTTTCCGGTTTGAAGGTATGTCTGATCCTGCAGATAATACAGCGCTCTACTTATTGGAAGATAAAGAGCATAACATCGGATATATCATGGATATATACGGCAGCGATTCTAATTATGGCACCGCGTTCAGCGAATTTCTGAAAGCAATACCGATAGCAGATGAAGAGCATCACCCGAAATAATAATGCAGCTTCATGTAATGCCGTTTAAAAATAATGCAGGACATAAAAAAGAAATTTTATTCCATAAATTAAAACAGAAATGACATGAGAAACTTATTATGGTTAGTAGCCGTTATATGCATTATTATTTGGGTGTTAGGATTGGCAGGTGTAGGAAATGGTATGGGAATGGGAAATCTTATTCATATTCTTCTGGGGATTGCAATTATCGCCGTCTTATACAATATCATTACCGGCAGGAAGCCCTTAGATTAAGGCTTTACCGGGATAGGCACGGGTAAAAATTTATTCCTGCACTGTGTGTAAGGGGAAATGCCGGCAGGTTATTATCCGATGGTATTGCCCTGCTTTTTTTAAGAAGCGTATTTTCTTTACGTTCATAATAAAGACGATTGTTTCTACAGTTGTCTTTAATTACAACCCGTTCCGGTTTTATTCAGGCAGTATGATTTACTTGTTCCATAAATTTTACCCTTCAGTTGAATTTTTATAAAATGCAGCTATATATTAGGAAATGAAAAAGCTCCCGATCGAACCGGGAGCTTTTTTGTATCTTAAGATATTTATCAGCGCAGGAATAATAATTCCCGGTATTTAGGCATCGGCCATAATTTGTCTTCTACTACTAATTCCAATTTGTCGGCATGGTAGCGGATAATGTCGAAATGCGTTTTTACTTTATTGCGATAAGCTTCGGCACGGCTGCGCACATCTTCGATCTTGTTGGCCTTTTTGCGTTCTTCAATCATGGCTTCCACATGGTCGTTGATCTGTAGAATATGCCGGGAAATCACTTTAGTCAGATTAAGCGAGGTGCTGTAAGTGTCGGCAGGCAGACCAAGATCTTTGAGTCCCTGTACGTTTTTAATCAGCTCATTCTGATGCTTGATGGCGGCAGGAAGAATATGATTGGTGACAAGATATCCCAGAATGCGGGCCTCTATCTGCACCTTTTTTACATAGTCTTCTAATACGATTTCATAACGTGCTTCCAATTCCCTTTCCGTATAAATACCCAGGTCGGTAAACAGCTTAATCGTGTCTTGCCGGAGCAGCACATCCAGCGCTTCGGGTGTGGTTTTGTAATTGCCCAAGCCGCGTTTAGCGGCTTCTTTTTCCCATGATTCACTGTAGTTGTCACCTTCAAACAGGATGTTGCGGGATTGTTTAATATAGCTTTTCAGCGTGTGTAAAATGGCGATTTCCTTCTTCTCGCCCGCTGCAATCTTCAGGTCGGTTTCTTCTTTAAATTTCCGGAGTGTGGCAGCCATGATAGTATTCAGCGTGGACATGGCAGAAGCACAATTGGCCGAGGAACCAACGGCACGGAATTCGAATTTATTTCCCGTAAACGCAAAGGGGCTGGTCCGGTTGCGGTCGGTATTATCCTGCATCAGCTCCGGAATATTTTTGTGAATATCCAATTTGAGAATCACTTCATCCTGTTCCGTAAATTTCCCTTTTACCCGCTCTTCAATTTCATCCAATACATTGGTCAGATATTTTCCGATAAATACGGAGATGATGGCAGGCGGCGCTTCATTAGCGCCGAGCCGGTGATCGTTGCTGGCAGATGCGATGGCGGCACGTAACAGGTCGGCATAGTCGTGCACGGCTTTGATCACATTGATGAAAAAGGTAAGGAAAATCAGGTTGGTACGTGGTGTCTTACCCGGAGCCAGCAGGTTCACACCGGTATCGGTAGCTAAGCTCCAGTTATTGTGTTTCCCGCTCCCGTTCACGCCTGCAAATGGCTTTTCATGGAAGAGCACTTTAAGCTTGTGCCGTTTGGCTACCCGGTTCATCACATCCATCAGCAGGGTATTATGATCTACGGCAATATTGACTTCCTCAAAGATCGGTGCACATTCAAACTGGGCGGGCGCTACTTCATTATGCCTGGTGCGCAGCGGAATGCCTAATTTGTAAGCCTCCTGTTCAAAATCCTGCATGAAGGCAAAGATTCTTTCGGGGATGGAGCCGAAATAAAAATCCTCCAATTGCTGTCCTTTGGCGGGAGCATGGCCTAATAAAGTTCTTCCGCACATGACTAAGTCGGGGCGGGCATCAGCCAGGGCTTCATCCACCACAAAATATTCCTGCTCCCAACCGAGTGTTGCGGTTACTTTGGATACGTTTTTATCGAAATAATTACAAACATCCACGGCAGCACGGTTCAGCACGTCAATGGATTTCAGCAGAGGAGCTTTGTAATCTAATGATTCCCCATTGTAGGCGATAAATATTGTAGGAATGCAAAGAGTTTTACCTTCGCCCGTTTCCATGATGAATGCCGGCGAGGCAGGATCCCATGCGGTATAGCCCCTGGCTTCAAAAGTGGCGCGGATACCGCCGTTGGGAAAGCTGGAGGCGTCCGGCTCCTGTTGGATCAGGGAATTGCTGTCAAATGTTTCTAAAGGAGTGCCGTCCGATTTGATGGTGAAAAAAGAATCGTGTTTCTCGGCGGTGGTGCCGGTAAGCGGTTGAAACCAGTGGGAAAAGTGGGTGGCGCCCCGTTCCTGTGCCCAGAGTTTTATGCCTGCGGCAATTTCATCACCAATCTTACGGTCAATTTTTTCCCCTGCTTTTACAGAGTTTTGAAGGCTTTTAAAGGCATCATCGCTCAGATACTGCCGCTGTGCCGCAGTATTAAAAACGTGCGAACCAAAGATGGCGCTGATCTTGTTTTGGCTGTAATGGCCGATCTTTTGTTGATTATGCTGATTGACATGTTCAACCGCGGCAAAACGTAAGGACATAAGCGGGAGTTTTTTAAATTAAAAAATAAAATAATGTTAGTATTTTTTTGAATTATGATGCAAAAATGGTGTTTTTTTTGGAAAAAATAAATATTATTTCAAAAAATATTTATTGAATAAATTATGCTACTACCGGAAATTTCATCATTAGCCGGAAATTTATTCTTTGCTTTATTACAATTTGTATAAATTAGCCACATTATGAACATACAAGATCGTCCTCCTGTTTATTACAGTGAATACCTGCAATTAGAAAAAATTTTAGACGCACAGACTCCGGAAAGCATGAAAGAAGGTATCCGGGCTGATGATGAAATGCTGTTTATCGTAGTCCACCAGGCCTACGAGCTATGGTTTAAACTGATCCTGCACGAAGTTACCATTGTGCGGAATATCTTTAAACAACCTAACGTAAACGATAACGGACCGGATGTGTATAACGCGCTGCATCGCCTGCGCAGAGTATGCACTATCCTGGATTTGTTGGTGAATCAGTTAAGTATTGTAGAAACAATGACCCCGCTGGACTTCCTCGATTTCCGGGATTTACTGCGACCCGCATCCGGATTTCAAAGTATCCAGTTCAAGATTTTAGAAGCTGCATTAGGCTTGCGTTATGAAGACCGTTTCGGCAAAGAATACTATTTATCGCAATTGAATGAAAAAGATATTGATCGCGTTAAACAGGCCGAACAGGACGAATCGCTTATCGTATTAATCAACCGCTGGTTGGAGCGAATGCCTTATGCTCAAAACCCCGGATTCTGGGGTCTGAAAGAACAGGTGCCCGCTGCCGAACATCCTTTCTGGAAGTCCTACCGTGCAGTATATGCCGCTTCGCTGCTCCCGGCAGAACAAGGCAATGTGCAAAATTTTGATCGCTTATTCCTCAATGAAAATGAATATCCGGAAGGCCGGAAACTGAGTTTAGCAGCGAGCCGCAGCGCATTGTTCATTATGCTTTACAGAGATTATCCTTTGCTGCATCTGCCTTTTGAGCTGATCAGTATCCTGCTGGAAATTGATGAACTGCTGTCCTCATGGCGCCATAAACATATTCACATGGTACAACGCACGATTGGTAAGCGCGTAGGTACCGGAGGCAGTACCGGCGCACAATACCTGAAGTCTGCCGCCGACAGCCATTATGTTTTTAAAGAAATAGCCGAGCTGACTTCTTTCTTAGTTTCCCGCCGCGATATACCGGCATTGCCGGACACTCTGGTGAAAGATCTCTGCTTTCAAAGGTAAAGACGTATTTTTCCATACCCGCTAATGAATTCAAAATTCGAAAGTAAAAATTCAAAACAGTAGATGTGTGGATAATTAGTGTTGTAAAATTTGACAATACAGTCTAAATATTCCTGGCTCGATACTGCCACCCGGCATCAACAAAGATGTCGGGTGGTTTCGTTCGGACTTTAAAACCTATAAGGTTTCCTTGGTTTTTCCTAATTTTGCATCCTGTTATATTCACTCAACAAGAAAAAGGGAGGTTCACCATGCCAGTGTTACATAACCGGATTTCCAATGAGGAACTTAAAGCGCGGATGTTGGCGGAAACAACACCACGCACTACGGTTTCTTTCTACAAGTATTTCCATATTGAAGATCCCCATACATTCCGGGATCAACTGTATCTGAAGTTTTATGAACTGCAAGTATTCGGACGCATCTATGTGGCTGCCGAAGGCATTAATGCGCAGATCAGTGTTCCCGAAACACAGTTTGGAGCATTCCGGGAAGCCCTGTATAATATGTATCCCACGTTAAACGGTCTCCGGTTGAATATTGCCGTAGATGATGACGGAAAATCATTTTGGGTATTAAGGGTAAAAGTCCGTTCCAGGATTGTAGCCGATGGCATATCAGATCCTGATTTTGATGCTTCAAAAACCGGAACTTATCTGAAAGCGGAAGCCTACAACCAACTGGCTTCCGATCCGGATACGATTATTGTGGACATGCGCAATCATTATGAATACGAGGTCGGTCATTTTGAACGGGCTATGGAAATACCTTCCGATACCTTTAAGCAGCAATTACCGATGGCCGCAGAGATGTTGCAGGATAAGAAAGACAAAAACATTATCCTGTATTGTACCGGTGGGATACGTTGTGAAAAAGCCAGCGCCTGGCTGCTGCATAATGGCTTCAGGAATGTATATCATTTAGAAGGTGGCATTATTGAATATACCCGCCGGGCTAAGGAACAAAAACTCCCGCTGAAATTTATCGGAAAAAATTTCGTTTTCGATGAACGCTTAGGCGAACGTATAACAGATGATGTTATTGCACATTGCCATCAGTGCGGGCGACCCTGCGATACGCATACCAATTGTCAAAACGACGGCTGCCATCTTTTATTTATTCAATGTGAATCCTGCGCCGCTTTATATAACGGCTGCTGTAGTGAAGCCTGTTGCGCAACAACCTTCCTGCCGGAGGAACAACAGGCGCAACTCAGAAAAGGAATAGACCGGGGGCGCATGATCTTCAATAAATCTAAAAATCATCCTTTACGAAAACACCGGGATGAATGGAAGATAAAGCCTGCTCTTTAGGGCTGCTGCAAAGCAGAGCATTGTGCAATATTCCTCCAACTGATAAGTTGCCGTTGGAAGTTCTAAAATCTTCATTTCCGCCGTAAATTACGATGAGCAATTCAGGAGGTGTATTAAAACAGGTCTTTATACAAGGATTTCAAAAGGGTTGTTTCCCCCGTTTGCCGCGCACCAGTAATGGTTATTACAGGAAATTTATCCCGTAATGCTGTAATAGAAGATGCTATTTCCCGGTTTGTTATACAACAAATCTACATCTATTTTTGGACAAATCTGCAATCTCTCTGCCGTGGTGGGCGTCTCCACCCACCACAACCAAAGCCGTAATACCCATGATTACCGCCGTTGTTGGCGTTTTTACCAACAATACAATTTGCCTTACTGTCTCTGCATACACATAGTCAAAGGCACGCCTTTGACCTACGAAAGGGGAGCGAAGCGGAATGAAATAATATACATTTACAATGAATGTACATTTGTAGGTCAAACGCATTGCGTTTGACAAAATACCATAAAAAATCCTCAACATTTTGCGTTGAGGATTTTGAAGTGGAGGCACACGGGTTCGAACCGCGGACCCTCTGCTTGTAAGGCAGATGCTCTAAACCAGCTGAGCTATGCCTCCGTTTTTGCCCTTTTCGTTTCCGAAAGGATGGCAAAGGTAGGCATCCTTTTTTATCCGGCAAATTTTTTCTAAAATATTTTTTGTCTTTTTTTCAAACCAATAAAAAAAAGCACTTCTTGTGGAAGCGCTTTTTTTAATGGAAGAAATTTTTTTTACAAGGTAGGATTGGCAGCTATATTCAGATTGGTCTGTGCGATAATATAGCGTTTGGCTTCCTGTACCGGAACCTGTTCAATCTTTACTTTAGTTGTACCGCGATTCACGAATTTCAACTTTCTTGCAGCGTTTTCGGTCAGGTCTATTACCCGGGAAGGATGTCCCATCCGGTCGTTGATTTTTACATACACCACTTTACCGTTCTGTAGATTGGTAACTTTTACAAAAGTGCCTAATTTAAAAAAATTACTTGCCGCAGTAAAATTGTCGTTATCAAAGATCTCTCCCGTTGCTGTCTTTCTTCCTTCAAACTTGTTATGATAATAGCTTGCTATCCCGGTTTTTTGTGGTTTCTCCTGACGCGCAATTACCGTTGTTGCCGGTTGGCGCAACTGCACTAACATTTGTTGTTGCACCGGCATGGAAAAAGTCAGCCAGGACCAAAGCACATATATGATACCCATAACACCTCATTTTTTGGTTGGCTGCAAAGGTAACTTTTTGAACCAAAAACAGGAAATCATTAATGTTAAATTATTTTAATGGCTTCCTTGCACGCTGAAATTTAACACCTTCCGTATAATTCCTTTTTTTGTTGTATTCGCGTTTCGGAGGATAAGGTGCTTCCCGTTTCGAAGGATAAGCCGGTTTCTGATCTGCTTCCTCCACCCGAACTTTGCGGCCGTTGAATTTCTTTTGTCGCAATGCATCAGCAATAAATGCGGCGCTTTCAGAAGGCACATTGAAAAAACTGCTCAGTTCCCGAACCGTAATACGGCTGATGATGGCCGGTTCCAGGTCGGTCATATCCGTTACAAACCGAACTAAGTTTTCCGGGTTAAGCCCGTCTTTTGTTCCGAGGTTGACAAACAGCCGGACGGATTTACCGTCTAAGGTACTGTTGTGTTTTTCCCGGCTGGTGTTCAGATCCGGCGCATGCTGATATTCGGCAATCGTATCTTTCAACTGGAGCCATAATAAACGGTTGATCAGATCATCCTTGTCTAAGTGTTCAAAGCGCTCCCGGATACTGTCCTGGTATATATCTGTAAATGAAGTGCCGGGTTCTGCCTGTTCAATTTTATCTAAATAACTGAAAAGCCTTCTGCGCACTACTTCATTGCCGTCAGGAATATCGCTGCGGTGAAAACGGTTTTTCACGATACGCTCTATCTGCCGTATTTTACCGATCTCCCGGTTGGTGATGATGGACATGCAAATGCCGGATTTCCCGGCACGTGCAGTACGCCCGCTCCGGTGCGTATATACCTCGGCATCTTCGGGCAGTTCGTAATTAATCACGTGCGTAATATCATTTACATCAATACCGCGGGCAGCTACATCGGTGGCTACAATGGCTTGAAACATCTTACGTCTGAAGCGATCCATCACTTTAGTACGCATCTTCTGATCCATATCGCCATGAAGCGGGCTGACATGATAGCCTTCCCGCATCAGCTTTTCGGAAATGTCCTGTGCATCCTGCTTGGTTCGGGTAAATATGATTCCGTAAATATCCGGTGCCATATCCAATAAACGTTTCAGCGTATCATAGCGCTGATGAGCGCCGGTTACGAAATACTGATGGTCAATATTTTCATTGGCTACATTTTCCTTTGCTACCGATACTTCAACAATATCCTTCATAAAGCGGCGGGCAATACGCCGTACGTCATTATTCATGGTAGCCGAAAACAGCCAGGTGGCATCGCGGGCAGGTGTATTTTTTAAAATAAAATCAATATCGTCACGAAAGCCCATATTCAGCATTTCGTCGGCCTCATCTAACACTACGGTTTGTACATCATCTAAGGAAACTGCTTTGCGTTCCAAAAGGTCAATTAATCGTCCCGGTGTAGCTACGATAACCTGAACGGAGCGTTTCAGTTCCCTGATCTGCGCCCCGATGGGCGTACCGCCATAAACGGCGATGGATTTGAATCCTTTTAAGAAACGGCCGTAGCGGGCCATTTCTTCCTGAATCTGCATACAAAGTTCCCGTGTGGGGCTTAATATCAAGGCTTTTACTGTTGTTTCGCTCGTGTCGAGGTGCTGCAGCAGCGGAAGGCCAAAGGCGGCCGTTTTGCCCGTGCCGGTCTGGGCAAGAGCAGTTAAATCTGTTTGTCTTTGCTGAATTAATAGTGGAATGGTCTTTTCCTGAATTGGACTTGGAGTAATGAAGCCTAATGCTTCCACGCCTTTCAAAAGTTCCTCTTTCAATCCAAACTGATTGAATGTTGTCATTGATCTGTTTTAGAAGAAAGCGCAAAGATAATGGTAATACGGGAAATATAAAGACTTTCCTGAATACTTATTGCCTAATAAAATGGTAAAGAATCAGGAAGGGGGTAGGGGGGAGCAAATACCGGGTTGGATGTTTGGAATTCAAACAATGAAACCGAAGGAAGTATTACCCGTTATCCGTTTAATTTTTCCATCACCATACCCATAAGGTAGTAATGATAATCGCCGTGATGATGCCGACCAGATCGGCCAGTAACATGGCTCCGGCGGTATAACGTATTTTAGCAACGCCTACCGCGCCAAAGTAAACGGCAATTACATAGAAGGTCGTGTCGCTGCTGCCCTGAAACACGGCGCTTAGTCTTCCGGCAAAGCTGTCGGCGCCAAACTGATTGATGGCGTCCACCATCATGCCTCTTGCTCCGCTGCCGCTCAGCGGTTTGATCAATGCCGTAGGCATAGCATCGGCAATGCCGGGATTGAGATGCAGCATATTAAACCCGTATTTGAACCCGTCAATAACCACATCAAACACGCCGCTGGTGCGCAGCAGGCTGATGGCAACCAGCATACCTACTAAGTAGGGGATGATTTTGATTGAAGTGGTGAAACCGCCTTTGGCGCCTTCCACAAAGGAGCCGAATACATCGGTTTTTTTATAAAAAGCCCCGGCTACAATGAGTAGAATAATCAAAAGAATCAGGCCGTTGCTTAATATGCCCGAAAAGGATTGCATGGTAGAACTGTCCATAGCCTGAATGGCTGTGATGAGCAGGGCAATTACTGCCGAAATGCCGCCTATCCAGGCGATGATTACCGGCTGCCAGAGCCGGATACGTTGTCTTATGCTCACAATGATCATGGCCGTCATGGTGGCTACGAAAGTAGCGATCATGCAGGGCAGGAAAATATCCGTCGGATTTTTAGCGCCTAAATTTGCCCGGATGGCAATGATGCTCACCGGTATGAGTGTGAGGCCTGCTGCATGCAGGCATAAAAACATGATCTGGGCATTGGAGGCTGTGTCCTTTTTCGGATTAAGTGTTTGCAGGCTTTCCATGGCTTTAAGTCCGAAAGGAGTTGCGGCATTGTCTAACCCTAACAGGTTGGCGGAAAAGTTCAGCATCATTAAGCCGAAAGCCGGATGTCCTTTAGGTACTTCGGGAAATAATTTTTCAAAGAAGGGTCCGATAATTTTACTCAGCATCCGGATGCCGCCGGCATCTTCCGCTATCTGCATAATGCCCATAAACAAAGCCATGATGCCGATTAGGCCGAGGCATATTTCCACTGCGGTTTTTGTAGTAGGTAAAATACCGTCGGCAGATTGTACGTAACAGGATACCAACCCCTGTTCTTTTTCTTTTACCTGTTGCTTGCCATCTTCCAAAATGACAAAGCCATCCCTTTTAATTGTTGCTAATTGGTTGGAGCTGAGCTGAGTTGCATCGTAGGGTCGCTCAAAATAAGTATCTCCGCTTTTGCCCACTACCATCCGGTTGAAGATGTCCTTATGAGCCGGATTGCTGATACTTAGCACCACTGCTGCCGTTATAGCGATGAGGATAAAAAAACTCCAGATTTTGCTTAAGGTCATTCCCGTGAAAATTGAATGTCGAAAGGTAGCAAAAAAATGTCATGTCAAAATTTACAGGATCTCCTATTTTGTATTTTATTCTGGCCGGTATAATGGAATACTTATAATAGATGATCATTTCCATGCGGTACCTGTTAGGAAAACCAAAGGATTATTATATAAAATTAAGCTAATTTCAGCAGGACAAAGTTTCATTTTCATTATGACTTCTCTACCTGTATCAGTTTGATTTTTCGTGAAAAGAATGTATTTCTTGCATTTTTATCGTAAATGTAGAAAATACCCAACCTTTCGAAACAAATAACTGTCTTTTTGCTATTTATTGTTTTATAGTAAATTATAATTATAATTTTATTATAATTATAATATTTTTCCTACCTGATAAAAAAAGTTTATTTTGCTATTGAATTCACAATGAAATAAATTAATATTGTAGGATATTTTTACCAGCCACCCCAATTGTGTAGGGTAAAATGCCTTTTATTTTTTTATTGCGTATTAATCAACTTTATAATCGCGACTGAATGATGAAAAAAATCTATTTTTCTTTATCTTATCTTACGTCTTTAATCCTGTTGGCCGGCTTTGGTATGCAGCAGGCACAGGCGCAATGCACCATTCCGCAACCCGTAGTTACCGCATCAGGTGATACGATCTGTATTGGTGAGGGTGTTAACCTGAACATTAATTATTCCGCATTGGATACCATATTCAGCGAGGATTTTGAAAGTAGTACAACTACCCTTGGTCAGATGACTAATGTGGTGGTAGGAACAACGACTACTCCTAATTCTTATTGGATAAGAAGACCATATCCATATACTTATTTTACAAATACTGTGAATTCTCCTGGAGGTACCGGATTTGCACTGACTAACTCTGATGCAGCGGGATCTGGTGGAGTTGTTCATGTCGCACTGACTTCTCCTGTCCTTAATCTATCGGGCTATTCATCTGTAACGCTTAGCTTCAGACACCACTATGATTGGTTTATGTATCAGGGAATTGATTCTGGAATTGTAGAGTATTCCACTAATGGGGGCACCTCTTGGACTGCGTTTGCCGGGGGGACGTATACTTCAGATCAGGGGGCTGCGAATAATTTTGCTACCGTCAATTTGAATATTCCCAGTGTGGCATTACAGCCCAATTTTATGTTTCGATTCCGATACCATTCAGGATGGAACATTGGCTGGGCGATTGATGATATCCGCCTGGTTGGCGTAGCCCCAGCTGGTAATTATTCGTGGTCAGCGTTACCGGCGGGTCCGGCGGGTTTACCGCCGGGTGTGGGGTTTCCGTCTCCGGCATTTGCGAATATTACGGCTACACCTTTGGCGACGGGTAATTATCTGTATATCGGCACGGTAACGATACC
>Ga0206106_100310_pt1 | contig 53911 bp, 48 predicted proteins | sample 1B1ome_FD_148677 | JGI IMG/M metagenome (GOLD analysis project Ga0206106, IMG submission 148677) | Enriched microbial communities from leaf-cutter ant dump, University of Wisconsin, Madison, United States - 1B110A | ecosystem: Environmental > Terrestrial > Nest > Insects nest > Nest dump | place... | reverse complement strand
TGAGCGCTTTTGTCCCTCTAAATACAAAAGTTCTTCTTTACTTAATTTTATCTGTGTTGCCATAAAATAAATATTTTTGTCAACACAAAGATAATAATGTTTCTAAAGTATTTTGTCAGTACACTAGTTGGGTTAACTGATATTCTGGTAATTGCGTACTTTCCGCATCCACTCTTTCCCATTGGGGAATAAAATCTTGAATTAACTCTTCTAATGCCTTTCTAAAATAATTTGCTGCGGCTGGGTAATCTGGGGCTGATCTATGATTCAAATACCTAATTGCTTTATCATAATATGAATCTCCTTCTATAACAATTGGTTTGTTTATTTTATTATTTGAGATAGGGTCAATATCAAATCCAACATACATTTCAATTACTTTCCATTTTTCATTGCCATTACTTTTAAAATGTTTTTTAGCTAGCTCAAACCAATGTCTGTCATATGTTGATATAAACTTTTGATAATCGGAAAATTCATTTCTGAGTATGTTTAATATCGGTATTCTATTCCCTGCGTCCAAACCTATAAATACGTCATCTAAAAATAGAACTTTTAAATCTACTGTTGCTGGATTGGTACGCAATGAAGCTAAGTATAAACAGATAGCAATAGCAGATAATCGAGCTTCATTTAGAAAATCATTGTATCCCCCAGCAATTGGGATTCCATTTTTAATTACCTGTAATTTGAAGACACTCGTGGTATACCATTCCCATTTATATCCATAGTTAAAGGTTAGGGGAGCTAGTAAATAGCTTAATTCAATATTTAACTCATTAAAGTAGTTGGATAAATATTGATTTAAAATGGTAAAGACTTCATCTAATGTACCTCTTAAATGAGTTTCAAAAGTAGGAAGAAACGCTATTGCATTTTTATGACACCGATCATTTCTTGTATAAGCATTTGTAGTTAAATCATTTTGCAGTTGTTCCCATCTTTCTTTGAATCTAAAATTACCTCCTGTGCTATGTGGAATATGCTCTCCCAATAGATTTAAGATTATCAATTCAAATAAGTTGGGTGCAGGTTCATTATGAAAGTAGACTTTTAGTAAATCAGTATAATCAAGAAATCCTTTGATAAGAGCAGTATTTTGAATGAAAAGAACATTGTGATCAGAATTTACATCAGAAAATAAATGTGAGACTTCCGTTCCACTCAAAATTTGGTTTGTCGATGTATCATAATCTGAAAACCGCAATTTTATTCCACCTGGATCATTGGGTAAATATCTATTTTTTATGTACTGTACAGAAGTATCCCTAGAGCTTGCGAAAAAATTATTTAAGGCTTTATATAAAGAACTCTTTCCACTACCATTTTCACCATAGACTAATAAATTTTCACCATTTGGAATATTTATAGGATCGTATTCTCCAAAATACCCCCTAAAGTTATTTATGACTATCGATGTGATCTTCTTACCCATTTCAAACAATCATTTAATAATGAGATTCGATCTCGATAATTTGTGGAATATTTAAAAGCGATAGAAAATTTCCTCCTAAATTATGTTCTGTGGAGCTAATTTCTGCATATAGTTTTTCAGCGGCTTCGGCTTTTTTTTCATTATCTGGTTCGTCTGCTAATTTAGGAAACGTTGAAATATAGGTTTTGATTTCAATGTCTTTTTCTTTAAACTCTTTAGCGAAGAATATTTCATAGACTAAAGCATCAAGAACTCTTTCAAAAAACAGTGTCGCTTTTTGATTCCGTTCACCATGAATAATATAGTCAACGACATTTGCAATTTGGATCTGACTATCTATATCTTTAATTGGTATTGCTATTGCATTAAGATCAGTGAGTGATAATGGTTTTGTGTCTTCCGGTTTAATTCGCTTTTGAATATGATATTTGTGATAATAGAATCTACTAGATAAAAGAGCTAAAATATATTTGGGTATAAAATTGGGTCTATTCAATACTAATCCAATAAGATTATTTCTAAATGCTACCGTACCACTGGTAATTGCCATATTAAAACGTGACAATGAATTGGAGCTACGAGATATTAGGATTTTTTCCTTAGATTCAAAAAATTCCCTTAAATGGGAATCTATATCAATAGTGATTGAATCTAATTGCTTATTATCGATGGTATAGTTTTTGAAAATATCTTGTGTCAAACATTTATAATTAATATGTGTATCACTTGATATCTGAGAAGATGATTTTTTTGTATCTTCTTTAATGCCAAGTTCTATTGACGCTATTTCCTTAAGAAAAGCTGTAATATTGTTTTTGTTAAGTTGAATGTCTGAATAACTATTTTTAAAAAGTTTTACAGCATTTTCAAATGTAGATTTTTCATCAATACTTGCCATTAATGAAAATAGACTTTTTATATGCTCACGAATTTCAAACTTGTTTATTAGAATGACAGAAAAAGGTATATTAAATAAAAAATGCCAAAGTGCATAAAAACTTTGTTGAGTTCTTCTACCAGTTTTTCCAGTTAATAATAATTCATCCAAATTTTCATTAAGAGTTGTGAGAGTCGAATCTTGATCGTTAGAAAGTAATTCCTTTAACTTACGAATAAACTCGAATTCAAAATAATTAATGGCATTTATAAAAGCATTTTTGTCTTCAATGCTTTCCAAAGTTTTGGTTATTTCATTCTTTGATCTTAACCTGAAATTTATTTTAGTACCTATTTTGTATATATCAATTTCAAGTGAATTAGGTTCTTTGTTTTTGTTCTTATTTAAAGAGTATTGTAAAAATGCTAGAGAAGTATATATATTCTCATCTTCCATTCTTGAATTATTCTTCCTGAAGTGGAACCAGTTTTTGTGATTCTTATGGACAGCTTTTATGGTATCAATAATATCTCTCGATATATAAGAGTTCCACATTTCAAAGGTGTCTTCTTTTATAGGATATGGTTTGTCATTTAATCTGACAAACAAATCTATTGGTTCAAAATTTTTATTATATTTTTTATCAATCTCAATTACCCATAAATCAAAATTTTTAATTCGGTCTTGAAATTCAAGCGGTAAATCCTCAAACTTGCTCCCGTGTAAATTGTTTAAAATGCCATTTTTTAGATATAATGAGTATCCATTCTTGTTGGAATAAGTTTTCTCTCCATTTTCATTCAGATAGGGGTCACCCGTAAAACCTAATATACTTAATATCCGTTGTTGCCCATCCAGAACCTCTCTTACTCCGTCTTCTCTTTTAAATACAAAAATTGGTGGAATTTTTATTCCTAAAAGAATACTTTCAATAATTGAAGAAGATTTCTTTTTGTTTATCACCTCTTTTCTTTGATACTGAGGACGAATTAAAAAACGTTGTCGATCCATTAAACGTATGATATCAGTTATGGCAATAGACGATGGCTCTGGTTTATTAATTCTCAACTCCTCAAAACTCTTCAACTCTTCATCAATAGGATTGATTCCTTTGTTTTTCTGTATAAAATCTTGATTAGTATCTAGATAAATATTCAGTGATTTTCCAAACTGTTGTTCAAAAAATCTTGTCGTAGTACTGTACCTTTCATAAAGTTCTTTTGCAAAGGAGCTTCTTTGAAGACTATATGAGTCCATGTTATTAATCAAATAAATAACGAGCTTATTTATTAGTTCAGGATTGTCAACTTTCTTTAATTCAATATCTTCGTTTTCAAGAGCTGAAAATACCCAAAATAAACATTCTGAGATTAACCTATTATAAGAATCACTCTGTTTTAAAAAAGTAGCCTTGATTTTTACCAATAGATTTAATTTTGCTACAAAACCTTGGTAGATGTCTTCAATTTCTGAAGTATCAATTTTAGCAAATAACGCTTCATAAAACTTTGAAACCACGGTTTGCTTTTTGACGGCATAATATTTGATCGGAATTTCGTGTTGAACAAGTAGTTGCCGTACCCTTTTAAGTATTATTTCTATATCATTCTTTTCAAAATTAAATACATTCGAAATATATCGATTTATAATTTCATCGTCTTGAATCTTTTTCTTTAAATAGGCATTCAGATCGTCTTCCAAATAGACTGCATTGTCTATTTCTGATGGTTTTAGAGGTGTAATTCCAGAATTATACCTTTTAAATATTTCCCTTTTGACTAGCTCTTCCACATCATCACTAATTCCTTCTCTAGATGGCAAACTGAATTCAATGATACGTAATTTAGTATCCCAAAATAAATCCTGAAGTTCAGTATCAATATCTTTAAATGCTTTATTAGCTATTCCAATATTTCCTAATTTATGTAACCCGTTTTTTCGTAATTTAAATTCATTATCTTTAAATCTGAGAACAGTTTGATATCGTTGACGACCATCGATAACTTCAACCTTATCACCATTCCTAAAAAAAACTAACGGAGGAATTTCTGTTCCAAGCAAGATACTCTCAATAAAATAAGAAGCCTTTTCATCATCCCATACATAATTACGCTGATAAGATGGTTTAAAATCTGTATTTCTAACCCTAGTTTTATTATTAAAAAGACTTTCAATCGACATTACTTTCGATTCAATCTTTATTTTATTTTCAAAAATATCTCTTATATCCATAGTTTTTTATTATTATCCGTTTACTTTAATTGTGCTCAAATTTAACCCTTTTAAAGGGGGAAAGTTAATTGACAAAGATAAAAAAAATTATCACGTATAATTTTCCTTGAAACCTCTATAAATATTATAACTATAGCAAGCAATGGGAATTGATTATTTTACTTATAATAATTTTAATGTGAGTAGATACGCCCGGACTTATTTGTAAAAATAAAATATAATCTCTAATTATTATTTTGTTAATCATTTGATTAAAATATTTGGTTAAATGAAAAATTTATTTCTATATTTGTCTCCGGAACGAATTTTAATGCATAATGGCGAAAAGTAAAGCAACGAAAACATTAGATACTACAACGGAAGAAAAGATAAAAGTTGCTGCTCGTGTAGTGTTTCATAAAAAAGGGTATGCTGCCACACGTACAAGGGATATTGCCGAAGAAGCGGGTATCAATCTTGCTTTGCTCAATTACTATTTCCGCAGTAAAGAGAAACTATTTGACATCATCATGTTTGAAACCATTTTCGGTTTTATGCAAAATATGGCAATGGTACTGAATGATGAGAAAAGCACCTTAGAAAAGAAAGTAGAGATGATTGCTTTCAATTACATCAACTTTATTACCAAAGAGCCGAATATCCCGATTTTTATGTTGAGCGAGTTGCGTAATAATGCAGGCAGACTATTAGAGAAACTGCCCATCAAACAATTAATAATGACATCTGCATTTTTCCGGCAACACCAGGAAGCCGTTGCAAAAGGGAAAATTGTTGAGCCAAACCCATTGCATTTTTTAATGAATTTATTGAGTTTAGTTGTTTTCCCTTTTATCGGACAACCCTTGTTGCAGGGTATTAGCGGATTAAATGAAATGCAGTTTAATCAACTGATGCAGGAACGTAAAAAGCTGATACCTGTCTGGATAAAGGCAATGATGAAAGCAAAGTAATTCAAAAATTGAAACAAAAAAATGAAAAAACTCATCGACAATATAAAGAAAGTTGAACACGGCTTCAAACATATTGTTGAAGCAGGCGACATCATTTTGGCAGACAAAGCACAAAAACATATTGAGCTTGCAACCGGATTTTTATCTGACAACACTTACCAGGTCAGAATGTTGGCCACTTATCTTTTAGGGCAGCTTTCAACCGGCAATCCCAATGCGCTCGGGCTTCTTGAAACAACAGTTGCAGACGACAAAGACTGGCGGGTGCAGGAAATGTTAGCAAAAGCATTTGACCACTATTGCAGGATCATCGGCTACGAAAAATCATTGCCGACAATTAAAAGGTGGTTGACAACCCAAAGCCCGAATGTAAAAAGAGCAGTTATTGAAGGACTACGTATATGGACAAGCCGCCCTTACTTTAAAGACAATCCGGTAACGGCAATACAGCTCATTAGTGAACACAAATCAGCCGAAAGTGAATACTTGCGAAAATCGGTTGGTAATGCACTTAGAGACATCGGTAAAAAACATACGGACAAAGTGCTTGATGAAATCGCAACCTGGGATTTAACAAATAAAAAGATTGAATTTACCTATAAATTGGCAAAAGGGAAATAAACAACCCCGTCACTCCTACGAGCAACAGCACACCACAGCAGGCGGCTGAATAAAGCACAATATTTTTTTACTCCGAAATTAATCAAATGATTGAAACGAAAAATTAAATAAAATGATTAATACAATAATTTTGACTATCGGCTGTTGGCTAATAGCCGTCAGCTCTACAAGCGGGCAAACCATAACTCTTGACAACTGTCTTGAAATGGCAAAGCAAAATTATCCTTTGATAAAGCAATACACGCTGATAGAAAAGACAAAGGAATATTCTATTGCCAACGCTCAAAAAGGGTATTTGCCGCAATTCAATATAGCAGGGCAGGCAACCTGGCAATCCGCAGTTACACAAGTTCCCATCTCATTGCCCAACGTAGATATTCCTGCAATCAGTAAAGACCAATACAGGCTGTATGGTGAAGTGTCGCAGTCCATCACCGACCTGTTCACCATAAAAGATCAAAAAGAATACATCAATGCCAGTGCCGCAATCGAAACGCAGAAAACAGTAATAGAGTTATACAAGCTAAGAGAACGCATTAACAACCTCTTTTTCGGAATACTCCTGATGGATGCACAAATTCAGCAAACCGAACTACTCAAAAAAGATATTCAAAGCGGTATTGAAAAAACCAATGTAGCCATTGCCAACGGAGTAGCTTTAAAAAGTACAGCCGATAATCTGAAAGCAGAATTGCTGAAAGCAGACCAACACAGCATTGAACTGAAAGCCACACGAAAAGGCTATGCGGATATGTTGGCGTTGTTCATCGGCAAGCCGGTTGATGAAAACACCAATCTTGAAAAACCTCAAAAACAAATACGCTCAAATACTATTAACCGCCCGGAGTTACGGTTGTTTGACTTACAGAAAGAATCCTTTGATGTACAGGAAAAGCTGCTTACCGCTAAAAATATGCCTCGTGTCAGTTTGTTTTTTCAAGGCGGTTTGGGCAAGCCTGCATTGAATATGCTCAACCCCGATTTTGAGGGATACTACATTACAGGAGTGCGATTGAATTGGAGTCTGACAGGTTTCTATACTTACAATAAAGAAAAGAAGATGCTCGCTAACAATCAAAGTTTGATAGACCTGCAAAGGGAAACTTTTTTGTTCAATACTAACCTCACACTAAAACAGCAAAATGCTGATATCATCAAAATGCAGGAATTGATGGAAACCGATAGCAGCATTGTAACACTTCGTGAAAACATAAAGAACACCACACAAAACCAGCTTACCTACGGTACGGCAACCACAAACGATTACCTCATTGCGGTAAATGCGGAAGACCAGGCCCGGCAAAACCTGATTTTACACGAAATACAACTTTTAATGACCGAGTACAGTAGAAAATTGACAATGGATAATTGACAATTGACAATGGACAATGGACAATTGACAATGGATAATGGACAATTGACAATGGATAATGGACAATTGACAATGGATAATGGAAAATTAACAATGGATAATGGAAAATTGACAATGAAAAATTGACAATGGAAAATGATTTTAAAAATAAAAAAGTAACAACAATGAATTTACAAAAACAAAAAATACAGCGAAATGGTAATTGTCAACTGTCAATTATCAATTATCAATTAAAAAAGAATTGTCAACTGTCAATTATCAATTATCAATTAAAAAAGAATTGTCAACTGTCAATTTTCAATTATCCATTCATAATAATTGCTATCGCAATTATTATGTCGGCTTGCAACAACAACAAAGCTTCGTTTGATGCTTCGGGAAGTTTTGAAGCCGAAGAAACCATTATTTCATCAGAAGCCACAGGCGCAATTAAAAGGTTTGAAATTGAAGAGGGGCAAACATTGGAAGCAGGTCAGCACATCGGTTACATTGACAGCTTACAGTTGCATTTGAAGAAAAAGCAGTTAGAAGCTCAGGTCATTGCCGTTTTAGGGAAAAAGCCTAATATACCTGTTCAATTATCAGCATTGCAGGAACAATTAAAAACTGCCGAAAAGGAGAGAACAAGGGTAGCCAATTTGGTAAAAGGTGATGCCGCTATACCCAAGCAATTAGACGATATCAATGCACAGATTGAAGTGCTGAAAAAACAGGTAGCAGCGCAGCAATCAACATTGAGCATTTCAAGCGAAGGTTTGGGAAAAGATGTGGTGCCTTTACAAGTGCAAATTGAGCAACTGAACGACCAGCTTGCAAAATGTAATATCATCAACCCGATCAACGGAACGGTGCTTGCCAAATATGCCGAAGCCAATGAAATGACGGCAGCAGGAAAACCACTTTACAAAATTGCCGATTTATCCAACATCATTTTAAGGGCTTACATCACAGGCGACCAACTGCCACAGGTAAAGCTGAACCAAAAAGTAAAAGTGCTTACCGACGACGGCAAAGGCGGTTACAAAGAAACAGAGGGTACAATAACCTGGATAAACGACAAGGCAGAGTTTACACCAAAAACCATTCAAACAAAAAACGAAAGAGCAAATATGGTATATGCCATCAAAGTGAAAGTGAAAAATGACGGGGCTCTGAAGATTGGGATGTACGGGGAAGTTTTGTTTAATTGACAATTGACAATGGACAATGGACAATGAATAACGATTAAAAAAGGAAATTACAATGAATAAACAACAAAAACAGAACAACAAAAATTGACAATTCTCAATTAAGGAAATTGACAATTGTCAACTGTCAATTCTCAATTAAATAAGTATGGAAAATATAGTTGCTGTTAAATCGTATGCCTTTGCAATTAGAATTGTGAAGCTGTACAAACATCTGTCACAAGAGAAAAAAGAATTTGTCCTTTCCAAACAAATGTTGAGAAGTGGAACAGCTATCGGAGCATTAATTAAAGAAGCTGAACACGCTCAATCGAAAGCTGATTTTTTGAATAAAATGAATGTGGCATTGAAAGAAGCCAACGAAACAGAATATTGGCTAATGCTGATGAAAGATACGGAATACCTGAATGAAACAGAATTTCAATCACTCAAAAAAGATTGTTCTGAAATACTGAAACTTTTAATCAGCATTGTTAAAAGTACAAAGACAAGCCTAAAAAAATAATTATTTAATTGACAATTGAAAGTTGACAAAGGACAATTATTTTCCACTGTCAATTGTCAATTGTCCACTGTCAATTAAAAAAATGAAAGACGTTGTATTAAATAACATTGTAAAGACCTACAATAAAGGCAAAGTAAAGACTGTAAATGATGTTTCATTTTCGGTAGAGAAAGGTGAATTGTTTGGCTTGATTGGCGCGGACGGAGCTGGAAAAACAAGCATTTTCCGGATACTCACCACATTGTTGTTGCCCGATAGCGGAACTGCGACTGTTGGAGGTTTTGACGTGATTAAAGATTACAAAAGCATTCGCAGCAGCGTGGGTTATATGCCGGGCAAATTCTCCTTGTATCAGGATTTATCCGTAGCCGAAAACCTGAACTTTTTTGCAACAGTATTTCATACCACCGTAGCAGAAAATTACGATTTGATAAAGGATATTTATGTACAATTAGAGCCGTTTAAAGACCGCAGAGCAGGAAAGTTGTCGGGCGGCATGAAACAAAAATTAGCCTTGTGTTGTGCCTTAATTCATCGTCCTGGGGTTTTGTTTTTAGACGAACCCACCACAGGTGTGGACGTAGTGTCAAGAAAGGAATTTTGGGAAATGCTGAAAAGCTTAAAACAGCAGGGTATTACCATCTTAGTTTCCACGCCTTATATGGACGAAGCCACACTTTGCGAACGTATTGCACTGATACAAAACGGCAGTATTATGACGATTGATACACCCGATAATATCATAAAACAATTTCCGGACAAGCTGTTTGCCGTAAAGGCAGATAATATGAGCAGATTACAGCATGCTCTGCGCAACAACCCGCAAATAAAAAGCTGCTTCTCATTTGGCGACTTTCACCATGTAACAATGGACAATGGAAAATTGATAATGGACAATTTAGAAAAGCAGTTGATTGAAAGTGGATTTGAAAATATAGTAATCAAAGAAATCACACCGGGCATTGAAGATTGCTTTATTCATTTAATGAATCATGGACAGTTGATAGTTGACAATGGAAAATTGAGAATGGACAATTAAAAAAGCAAACTAAAACATGGAAGAGAATAAGGCTCATATTAAATCATTGTCAATTGTCAATTCTCAACTGTCAATTAAATCTGACAAGCTCACCAAGCGCTTTGGTGATTTCATCGCTACAAACGAAGTTACGTTTGAAGTATATGCAGGGGAAATATTTGGCTTCTTAGGCGCGAACGGTGCAGGAAAAACAACTGCGATGAAAATGCTTTGCGGACTTTCTACACCCTCATCGGGCAATGCCACCATTGCAGGTTTTGATATTTACAAACAAACCGAAGAAATAAAAAAGAACATCGGTTATATGAGCCAGAAATTTTCATTGTATGAAGATTTAACGGTAATGGAAAACATACATTTCTTTGGCGGTATCTACGGCTTATCCAATAAGCTGTTGAAAGAGAAAAGCAATGAACTGATTGAAACATTGGGATTAAAAAACGAGGCAAAAAAATTAGTGGCTTCACTGCCTTTGGGTTGGAAACAAAAATTAGCCTTTTCAGTAGCTGTATTACACGAACCCCAGATAGTTTTCTTAGACGAACCCACAGGAGGTGTTGACCCTGTTACACGCAGACAATTTTGGGATTTGATTTACCAGGCTGCCGACAGCGGCATTACCATTTTTGTAACCACCCACTATATGGATGAAGCCGAATACTGCAACCGCATTTCCATAATGGTGGACGGAGTAATAGAAGCATTGGATACACCTGCCAATTTAAAACAACAGTTTTCCGCTACCTCAATGGATGAGGTGTTTTATGAATTAGCAAGAGGAGCTAAAAGGAGTGAATAATTGAAAATGGAGAATGGACAATGGACAGTTGACAATGGAGAATGGAAATCAATAAAGAAATAAAAATCATGACAACAAAACAGCCGGATAATACAGCATTACGAACAGTTTTGTGGCGAGCGTTACACGTTTTGACAGGTCATTGTCAAATTGTCAACTTTCAATTGTCAATTAAAGAAATGAAACAATTCTCCACCTTTGTAAGGAAAGAATTTTATCACGTCTTTCGTGATAATAAAACCCTGTTGATGTTATTCGGCCTGCCGATAGTGTTGATTGTGCTTTTTGGTTTTGCCGTAACCAACGAAATCAGGAACGCTACAATAATAGTTTGCGATTATGCCAAAGACCCTGCATCACAGGAAATCATCAATAAGCTGTCTGCCAATAAAACTTTTCATCTCGAAAAAGCATTGCTTAACCATTCACAGATAGAGGAAACATTTAAAAAAGAAAACATCAGGTTAGCCATCATTTTCTCTGCCGGTTTCAATAAAGACCTGTTGCACTTAAACAAAGCACAGGTACAAATTATTGCAGATGCTTCCGACCCAAACACAGCAACTACACTTATCAATAATGCAACGGCTGTAATAATGGATTATCAAAAGGTGTTAGTACAAAACAGCAATATACCATACAGTATAGCACCCGAAATAAGAATGTTGTATAATCCCGAACTAAAAGGAGCCACCAACTTTGTGCCGGGCATTATGGCGTTAGTGCTGTTTTTGGTTTGTGTACTGATGACAGCCGTCTCCATAGTAAAAGAAAAAGAAACAGGCACCATGGAAATTCTACTGGTTTCGCCCTTTAACCCGTTTTTGGTTATTATTTCAAAAGCGCTTCCCTTTTTGCTTTTATCGCTGGTCAATCTTGCCGTAATCCTTACGTTAAGCGTTACCTTGTTAGATATGCCCATAAATGGCAGTCTTGGGCTATTGATTGCGGAAAGCACCTTGTTTATTATTTGCGCCTTGTCGTTGGGCTTGTTGATTTCTAATGTTACGCAATCGCAACAAACTGCTATGCTTTTGGCCATGATGGGAATGATGTTGCCCACAATGCTGTTTACAGGCTTTATGTTTCCCTTAGAGAATATGCCTGTTGCATTGCAGGTAGTGGCAAATATTATTCCATCAAAATGGTATTACATCATTGTGAAATCAATAATGATAAAAGGTCTGGGATTTTCCGCTATTTGGAAAGAAACGCTCATCCTTTTGGGAACTACAATCCTGTTGTTGAGTTTAAGCCTTAAAACATTTAAAAAGAGACTTGAGTAATGGACAATGGACAATTGACAGTTGACAATTGAAAATGGACAATGGTCAATTGGAATAATGGAAAATAAAAAAATGGAGGAAAATAAAAACTATAAATCACTGTCAACTGTCAATTCTCAATTGTCAATTAAATAATTATCAATTAAAAAAAATGAGAACGCTCAAATTTTTATTACAAAAGGAGTTTAAGCAGATATTCCGTAACAAAACATTGTTACCAATGATTTTGGTAGCCCCCATCTTGCAATTGCTTATACTGCCCCTGGCAGCAGATTACGAAGTAAAGAACATCAACATTTCCGTAGTTGACCACGACCATTCCACCTATTCGCAACAACTGATTTCAAAAATTACCGCTTCAGAATATTTTCAATTGGTGGGTTATGGCAACTCTTTCCAAAGTGCATTTAATCAAATTGAAAAAGACAAGTCCGATTTGATTTTAGAAATACCGCAGGGCTTTGAAAAAAACTTAGTGCGTGAGGACAAAGAAAAACTATTTATTGCCGTTAACGCGATCAATGGCGTAAAAGCAGGCTTGGGCGGTGCTTACCTCAATCAGATTATTGCATCATATAATAACGATGTTCGTTTGAAGTGGATACAGCCGCCAAGATACAATGCCCTCCCTGCAATAGCAATAACATCTTCCTATTGGTTCAACCCGTTTTTAAATTACCGTTTCTTTATAGTGCCGGGCATATTGGTTGCATTGGTAACAATGGTGGGTTCGTATATGTGTGCCTTGAATATTGTAAAAGAAAAAGAAGCAGGCACAATAGAACAAATCAATGTAACGCCCATAAAAAAGTATCATTTCATTTTAGGTAAGCTCATCCCGTTTTGGGCAATTGGAATGTTTATCTTTACTATCGGATTGTTCGTTGTGGCACGTTTAGTTTACGGCATTATTCCTGTCGGAAGTTTGCTTCTGTTGTACGGCTATCTGGCAATTTATTTAGTAGCTTTATTAGGCTTGGGTCTGCTCATTTCCACATTTGCAGATACGCAGCAACAAGCCATGTCGGTAGCCTTTCTCTTTATTATGATTTTTATGCTGATGAGTGGCTTATTCACTTCTCTTGACAGTATGCCGACCTGGGCTTATTATATGGCAAGATGTATTCCTATAACGTACTTTATTGAAGTAGTACGAATGGTAATATTAAAGGGAAGCGGCTTTGCCGACATTCAATATCACTTCTTGGTTATGACAGGATTCGCAGTGCTGTTAAATGGTATGGCGATATGGAATTACAGGAAGACGAGTTAAAAGAGGGTGGACTACTCTTTTGTGCTATTTATGTGAAGATGCAGGCGGGAGTATGGGAGTGGGGTTTGTTGTAAGTGGTAAAGGTCAGTATGTGGATATTTACCTTGCTACGGTTTACATTGAAAACCGAATTATGTTGCTATCTCGAAATATTATTGGAATAAAGGACTCGGGGAAAACCTGTTTATTCCGCAACAAACCGCCCCGGGATTCAATATTTCAAAAAACGCCATTCCAACCACTTGCTGAAAATATCGTACGCGATACTATTTTTCTTTTAGTTCCGGTTTTTTACCGCCGTCCCTATTCCTTCTAACAAATGGGTAGTAATATACTGCAGGGTAGCTTCATCCATTTCCGTATGAATGGGCAGAGACAGTACCCTTGGTGTCAGGTAATCGGTATTGGGCAAATGGAAACTGCTTCCGTCTAAATCCTTAAACATATTTTGCCGGTGGCAGGGTACCGGATAATAAATCATAGTAGGAATACCCCGGTCATTCAGGTATTGCTGTAGAGTGTCGCGATTTACGCTTTCATGCAGGGTAAGCGTATATTGATGATACACATGCCGGCTGTAGGCCGCACGCTGCGGCGTAGTGAGCAGCGTGTGAGCAGCAAAAGCTTCATCATAATATGCCGCCGCCTGACGCCGGGCATCACAATAGCGATCCAATTCTTTTAATTTAATGCGCAAAACAGCGGCCTGGATGCTATCCAAACGACTGTTGCAACCGACCATTTCATGATAGTAACGGGTTTTCTGCCCGTGGTTGGCTATCATCATCATGCGTTCTGCAAGCGCATCGTCATGGGTAAATATTGCGCCGCCGTCACCATAGCAACCCAGGTTTTTTGAGGGAAAAAATGAAGTGGTGCCGATATGTCCCATAGTACCGGTCTTTTTCCGGGAACCGTCCGGGAAGGTATAATCTCCGCCGATAGCCTGTGCATTGTCCTCGATAACGGGAATCTGGTGAGCGGCGGCTATCTCCAGGACAGGCTGCATGTCGACGCTTTGCCCATAGAGATGCACCGGGATAATGGCTTTGGTTTTTGGGGTAATGGCCTTCCGCAAAGATTCCGGATCCATGGTAAATGTCTCCCTGTCCACATCCACAAACACAGGTTTTAAACGCAGTAAGGCCACCACTTCCACCGTAGCGATATAAGTGAAGGAAGGCGTGATCACCTCATCACCGGGCTGCAAGCCCAATGCCATCAGGGCAATCTGTAGCGCATCCGTTCCGTTGGCGCAGGGTATGACGTGCTTCACGCCAAGATACTCCGCCAGCTCGGCAGCAAAGGCTTTTACATCCGGGCCGTTAACAAAGGCACCGCTTTCCAGCACCCGGCTGATTGCTGCATCCACTGCGGGTTGGATGTTTTGATACTGACGTTTCAGATCTACCATTTGAAGCGGTAATTCCATAGGGATTTTGAATTTTGAATTTTGAATTATGGATTTTGGATTTTAGATTATGGATTGCCGGCTTATTCGTATGCGTAATCACTTAAGTATTCAAAGTAGGGGCTGAGCTTACCGTTTTCACAAATAGTGGCTCTGTCTAAAATTTTACTTTCTTTAAGGAGCATTTCCGGCAGGATGTATTTTATGATATGGTTGCCGAAATGCTCGGAGGCATCGCGGGGCAGTTCATTCGGAAGATTGTCCACCGCCATGATGTCAATGATATGATCATTATTTTGAAAAGGCCCGGCTTTGCTGCCCGTAGTACGGTCGTAGCCATATACCGGATCGGCAATGGTGGATGCGCCTAAGTTCAGCGGTACGGAGCCGTCCGTATCGCAGGTAATGTCCGCAATAACGCTTAACCGGAAACTATCGTCTTTTACATCTTCCTTTTCAAACAGGCGGGGTATTTTTTCCTGCCAGTAGATACCGTTCATCAGGATGTCTGCTGACTGGGCAAAGGGCAGGAATTTGCAGTTGTATTGTTCCGGGTTGGCATGAAAATCGTTGCGGTTATAGGTTCGGCTTACTTTATGTTCGTAGAGCGCCGCACCTTTCAGCAGGGTATATACCGGGTAGTCGTATTCATTGGCGAGAAAATCTTCCGGCTCCACGCTTTTGATATTCCAGGCCTGCATGATCTCCAGGATGCCGGTGGTTACCCGGCCCGATCCCGTTACGGCAATCTTTACGGGCGGCAGGTATGCCCCTTCATATTGGTGCATCATGGCCGACATATCATGGCATTCATGCGCGGCTTTCAGTTGGTACAGGCCGTATTTTTTGCCATAGGTCAGCAAACCGTTATGCGCACCTACCACGCCGGCAAAGAAGCCGAAGCCCAGGATGCGCTGCCCGTCATCGTAGGTGAGCGCTTCGTAGTCTATCATGCGGATGCGTTTTTCGATCAGCGCCTGCATGAGCTTTTTATTATAGGGTTGTTTTTTCCTGGTATGGGAGAAAAAGCAGTAGGCTTTTCCCGGTATCAGCTTATCAACCGGTACTTCTTTAATGCCTAACAGCACATCGCAGGCGCTCAGGTCATCCTGTATCGTAACGCCTGCCGCACGGTATTCCTCATCGGTATAACAGCGACGGGGCGAGGGCTCTGCTATGATGCGGATATCGGGGTAGCGCTGCATCAGTTGTGTACATTGAGTCGGCGTAAGGGCTACGCGGTTGTCCGGCGGCGTTTTGCCTTCCAGGATTAATCCTATTTGAAACATGAGCTGGTAAAAACGGTAAATTTTGGCTGCAAAGATACAGGTTAAGATGCTATGCTAAGGCAAAATTCAAAATGCAATTCCGAATGATCGGGATAAGAAGTCAAAATACGCTTAGCCTGGTGTTATACCGCCGGTTACTTTTCCGGACAATATCGCAATGTGCAATGACACTTTGTAGCAATCAGCGTTGAATCAAAAAAGATATGACTTTGTATGCTCTGGATTTTATTATATGGATTTGTCCGCTTCTCACAATTTTTCATTTTTCATTTTTCATTATTCATTTTGACCTAACCCCGCCTGCCCCATATTTATGGGTATAAATACCCATTGTGCCGCTCCTAACCGCTTACTACTTTTGTTCCAACATTTTTATTGTGATGCATGATGCATTTTATTGTGTAAATGAATTGCGCTTTCATGCTGCTTTAAGAATTGGTACAACGAATATTTTAGAACAAAATAATAAAGTTCGTTATAAACTACCCTGCAGATTTGTAAGCTATGATAACTCAAAGGGTGACTGCACGTTTATTTGGATGATTTTTTAATGATTATTAATAAATAATAAATAATACAATTATGAAAAAGCAACAACTTCTTTTATGGGTCGCTGCCTGCTTCTTGTTGCTATCCTGCGGTAAAGCAAACAAAAACCATGTATCCACCTGGTATATTAATGGCAAAAAATATAAAACTAAGGAGGTGAATGGCTACCAGTACAGCGATGAGGCTTACCTCACTTTTACCGGAGCACCGTTAAATGGGGACAAAATTGCACTTGGTATGAGCTTTTTTTTGAATTATTTTCCGAAAAGTGGTTCGTTTGATGTTCTTTATGAATGGGTGTCTTCTAAGGCAAGTATTGGTTTTACATTAAATGGTACGCAATATCTCGTAAGTAAAGAAAATAACACGGTTGTGAGAGCTTACAGTAATAAGGGCAAAGGTAAATATATCATAGAGCCAGTCTGGCTTTACGGACAGGTGCCCGACAGTACTAATACTTATTATATACTAACAGGCGATAGCGTATTATTCACCGGTGAGCTGTATGAGCCGGAGGAAGTGTATTCACGTTTATAAAAGCATTTTTTTTTCTTAACAATATAAAACAAAACAACTTATGAAAAACAGCTTAATAATTTCGGCCATCCTGGCTTTACCTTTCATGTAGCGGCTGCGCAGGATGCCTGGCTGCCGGATATTTTTGGGTATAAATACCCATTGTGCCGCTCATAACCGCTTATTACTTTTGTTCCGACATTTTTATTGTGATGCATGATGCATTTTATTGTGTAAATGAATTGCGCTTTCATGCTGCTTCCGGAATTGATACGATGTATGCTTCGTCGGAAAATAATAAAGTTCGTTATAAACTACCCTGCAGATTTGTAAGCTATGATAACTCAAAGGGTGACTGCACGTTTATTTGGATGATTTTTTAATGATTATTAATAAATAATGCAATTATGAAAAAGAAACAACTTCCTTTATGGGCCACTGTCTGCTTCTTGCTGGCCTCCTGCGGCAAGTCAGGTAAAAATCACATATCCACCTGGTATATTGACGGAAAAAAATATGAGACAAGAGAGCTGAATGGGTATCAGTTTTCAGATGTTGTAAAGCTAAAATATACTGCCGGAAACTTGAATGGAGATGATATTTCGCTTGGCATGAGCTTTTTTTTGGGTTATTTTCCCCAAAGCGGCTCTTTTGATGTTCTTTATGAATGGGTGTCTTCTAAGGCAAGCATCGGCTTTATATTGAACGGTACGCAATACCTGGTAAGTAAAGAAAATACCACAGTTGTAAGAGCTTACAGTAATAAGGGCAAAGGTAAATATATCATAGAGCCGGTCTGGCTTTACGGACAGGTGCCCGACAGTACTAATACTTATTATATACTAACAGGCGATAGCGTATTATTCAGCGGTGAATTGTACGAGCCGGAAGAAGTGTATTCACGTTTATAAAAGCATTTTTTTCTTAACAATATAAAACAAAACAACTTATGAAAAACAGCTTAATAATTTCGACCATCCTGGCTTTTACCGTTCATGCAGCGGCTGCGCAGGATGCCTGGCTGCCGGATATTTTTGGGTATAAATACCCATTCCGCCGATCATAACCGCTTACTACTTTTGTTCCGACATTTTTATTGTGATGCATGATGCATTTTATTGTGTAAATGAATTGCGCTTTCATGCTGCTTCCGGAATTGATACGATGTATGCCTCGTCGGAAAATAATAAAGTTCGTTATAAACTACCCTGCAGATTTGTAAGCTATGATAACTCAAAGGGTGACTGCACGTTTATTTGGATGATTTTTTAATGATTATTAATAAATAATGCAATTATGAAAAAGAAACAACTTCTTTTATGGGCCACTGTCTGCTTCTTGCTGGCCTCCTGCGGCAAGTCAGGTAAAAATCACATATCCACCTGGTATATTGACGGAAAGAAATATGAGACAAGAGAGCTGAATGGGTATCAGTTTTCAGATGTTGTAAAGCTAAAATATACTGCCGGAAATCTAAGTGAAGACGATATATTTTTAGGGATGAGATTTAATTTGAATTATTTTCCCCAAAACGGCTCCTTTGATATTATATATGGAGGGGCAATGTCAACAGAAGCCAGTATCGGCTTTATATTGAATGGTACGCAATATCTGGTAGGGCGGGAGAATGCTACAGTTGTAAAAGCATATAATAATGATGGCAAAGGTAAATATGTCATAGAGCCTACCTGGTTTTACAGTCAGTTGCCTGATAGTGTCGGTAATGGCTTTATCCGGGGAGACGACAGCGTGTTCTTCACCGGTGAGCTGTATGAGCCGGAGGAAGTGTATTCACGTTTATAAAAGCATTTTTTTTCTTAACAATATAAAACAAAACAACTTATGAAAAACAGTTTAATAATTTCGGCCATCCTGGCTTTTACCGTTCATGCAACGGCTGCGCAGGGTACCTGGCTGCCGCCGGTAAATTTCCCCTCTAAAATACACCGCTCTGCGACAATACGCCTTATAAAGTGGTGCTGTATGACGCCTTCAACGGCACTTCGCTGGATACGAATAAATGGATAAGCTTTTTTAGCTGGCCTGGTATGCCTTATGTGGTAGCCCCGGGTGATACTATTTATAAGGACAATGACAACTGGGTGGGTGCCTGCAGATACGGCAACGGAGACCCGGATGACGACTCCTGGAACGCCGTTCAGAAAGATGCTAATGTGGTAGTGAGCAACGGTACCTGTAAGTTGCTGGTGAAGCATGAGCCGGCCAGTTGGCACTGCGATACCTGCACGAGCTATGGCAGCACTAAATATTATACCGATGGTACAATACAAACGCCTTATCTGCTTGATAATCACGCTAACCATTTCAACAGCGGACGCTTCGAAATCCGGATGAAGCATCCTGTTTATGCCTGGGCACATACGACCGTATGGACCTGGTACGGCGCTCATGATGGGGTGGATGAGCTGGACATGACCGAATCCTACGGGCCGGGCATACCGCCGAACGGGGTTTCTCCGATTATGCTATATGCGCCGGGGGTATGGAGAACTTTTGCTACCAAAAATAATATCGGCCTTTCTGCGTGGGGAATTGATTTTGATGATACGGCAGAACATCCTCTTCCCTATACTACGGATGAGCATGCTGCTCCTAATCCTATACCGGCATACCCTCATCAGAGTTATTTTGACTGGTTGTTTGGTACTTACCTGGATATAGGGCAGTGGCACACTTATACCTGTGAATGGGATTCTACAATGATTGTGGTATACTTGGATCATCAGCTTTGCCATGTCATGTGGAAATACTATCATAATGAACATTTTTCTAATGGTGGCAAAACGTATATTGTTCCTATAGGAACGGATTGTCAGGCTTCCGGTATTAATTATGTTACTTATGGCTTCCCGTACCGTACTACATCCTTAAGTAATTTTCGGGTTACTACTCACACAGATGGCGGACAGGGTGCGCCGACATCAGGTAGTACCACGCTTGGTCAGGCAGAGATAGATTATATAGAGATGTGGCAGCGGCACCCGGAAGATGACGGGCATACGGATATTTGTACATACAGCGGCGCTTTACCGGTCATTAGCGGCCCGGTTGTTGCCGGCCCCTCCTATACCTTTACGGTAAGCAATCCTGCGCCAACCGGTTATTGGACCTGCGGCAGTGATTTTGTGATCAGCAGCTCCTCCAACAGCAGCGTAACCCTGCAATATACCGGCTCTTCGGGATACCTTTCTCATGCGGTCGCCTATGTGTACAGTCCTGCTATACCGGGTTGCCCGGTGAAAGAAGCTAAGAAGTATTTCCATACGGATCTCCAGTTGCCGGAGCCTTTTCAGCCGGTGTCCATTCTTGATGCGCAGATGGATAATACCGACATGCACCAGTTTGTCCTCGCCAGAACGGATCCTTCGCCGGATATGGGCCTGCATAATACGGAGGCGCAATATACCTGGAACATCTCTTTCAGCCTGGGAGCAGATACTCCTCAAAACCTCGTCCATTACAGGACAAAAGGTAAATATGCTGCTACTCCTTTTGTAAATTTTCAGGGCAGCAAGGCATATTACCTTAAATGGGAGTTGACTATAGCCACGCCTTATGATACGGGAGTATTGTCGGGCGAACGGAACTCCCAAAGTGAGCTGTACCGCCAGAAAAACGACAGTGCGGTCTGGTATTTTGATGCTCTCATTACCGATACGGCTAAGTATGAATCTGCGGTATATGACCGGGTGCTGAATCGTATGGTAGGCGAAGATGCCGATTCCATAGACATCCTGAGCATGATCAACCAGATCAGGATGGAAGAATTAGAGCCTTACCTGGTCATAGATACTGCCAAAATGAAGGAGATGCGCAGCATTGCCGGTGTAGCCACTGCTCCGGTATCCGGTAAGATATACCCCAACCCTGCGGGCAGCCTCCTGAATATTGAGCCGGGAGATCGTTATCAGGGCGAAACGCCGGTAAGCATTGAGATCTACAGCCTGACCGGCGAGCTTAAAAAGCAGGTCAGCATGGAATATGCTGCAGGCGCCATTCTCACTTTGGACATTCATGACCTGGCTCCCGCAATATATTTTGTAGCCATCAGGCAGGGTGCCGTGGTGGAAAGGCATAAGTTAGTGAAGAGCGGTTCCTGATATTTTACTGCATTGCATTATTGAGCTACTGCTAAGTCAAGAAGGTATTGTCTGTATGATCAAGACTTTGTTATATTGATTATCAGATTTTTATTGTTTTGCATTTTGCATTTTGACTTAACACTACATAGCTCCTATAATGATTACACTTCCTCCTGCTCCGTAAATATGCCGTACAATCTGTGCATGTTATGGAGCGGGAGGAATTTTATTGTAGCGCTGTCTTCATAATAACTACATTCCGGTTAATTGATTATATTTACACTATAAAATGAAAGCAACAACCATATTAATGCCTGCTTTCACCCGGAACGGCCGGCTAATGCCGGTATGCCCGGCAGAACCCATTACCGGAATGTAAAGCATATCTTGTTATGATTCGAATTGCCATAGCTGATGACCATGCGCTCTTTCGTAAGAGCCTTTCCCGGATGCTCAGTGATTTTGAGGAGCTGCAGGTAGTGGCCGAAGCTTCCAACGGAGCGGAACTTTTGGAAATAATGAAAACCGTATCCGTTGACACTTTACTGCTTGACCTGCGCATGCCGGTAATAGATGGTTTTGAAACGGCGGAAAGGGTGCATCAGCTTTTTCCTTCAGTAAGCATATTAGTACTTACCATGATGGATAATAATTCCGTGCCAGGAAAGATTATGGATTATGCAGATGATTATTTTACCAAAAATGTGGACCCGGAAGTGTTGCGAAATGCCATTCTTATGTTCGTGAAGCCGGCAGCCCACTTAGCGCAGCGGCTTGCCCGGACTGTGAACAGCACGTCCGAAATGACTCCGGAAGACCGGCCAACTGTAACGGTACAGGAAAAGATTGTAATCGCTTTAACGGTAAAAGGGCTGAACAATAAAGCAATAGCAGAAAACCTGCATATCAGCAACAGAACGGTGGAGCGCCATAAGGAAAATCTGCGAACAAAATTCCATGTCTCAACCTTCACTCAGGTGATTATACTTGCTTTAAAATACCATGCCATCGCCTTGTCTGATGTTATCGAATACTGGGTATAGATGCCCGGTTCGTTGTAGTGTCTAAACGGGTGTCCGGCATGCTCTGTAACATCGCAGCGGAATCATGCTCCCGAATGAAAAGGGAACACTAAGACCATGCTTCTATTTTAACTTTAACGTCTCTGCCGGCTAATTCATAAGCGTTGCATCACTATTTCTATGCCTATCAAACCCACTGGCATTCCACAGCATAGTCTGTGGCAATTTGAGAGCATTCCGAATGCTATCAATAGCAATGGGTTTTAGCCCATTTCAAAAAGATGAGCGTGTAATCCAAAATAAGTAAAAGTATTTTCCGGAAAAATCTATGGATGTTTATCTGCGGTTGGCTGCTGCTCAACCCGTAGGGGCAGAGACAAACGAATTATTTTCCCCAACAATTCTCAATAAAAAACCGGTATAAAGCATACACTTTATACCGGTTTATATTCCTATATTTTTTTATTAAGAATTTTCGAAGGTCAGTTCCAGACCCAATCCACGCAACTCGTGAACGAGTACATTGAAGGATTCCGGAATACCTGCCTTAGGCGTATTATCTCCTTTTACAATGGATTCATAAGCCTTGGCACGTCCAACGATATCATCGGATTTTATGGTCAGTAATTCCTGGAGGATATTGGAGGCTCCGTATGCTTCCAATGCCCAAACTTCCATTTCTCCGAAACGCTGCCCGCCGAACTGCGCCTTACCGCCCAAAGGCTGCTGGGTAATGAGGGAGTAAGGTCCTATGGAACGGGCGTGCATCTTGTCGTCCACCATGTGGTGCAGCTTAATCATATAGATAATGCCCACCGTGGCTTTCTGGTCAAAACGTTCGCCGGTTTCGCCATCGTACAGATAGGTATGACCGAAGGAAGGTAGTTTGGCTTCCTTGATCAGATCACCGATCTCTTCACGGGAAGCGCCATCAAAGATAGCCGTGGCAAAATTCAGTCCTAATTTTTCACCGGCCCATCCCAAGATCGTTTCATAAATCTGCCCGATGTTCATCCGGGAAGGTACCCCCAGCGGGTTCAGTACGATATCTACCGGGGTGCCATCCTCTAAGAAGGGCATATCTTCCTGGCGTACGATACGGGCTACAATACCTTTGTTTCCGTGACGTCCGGCCATCTTATCGCCCACTTTCAGCTTACGCTTCACGGCGAGATATACCTTAGCCAGCTTGAGTACGCCGGTAGGCAGCTCATCACCGATGGAGAGGTTGAATTTTTCGCGCTTGTAGCGGCCTAATTCTTCATTATGCTTGATGGTGTAATTATGCAGCAACTGGTTGATCAGATCGTCGGTTTCCGCTTCTCCTGTCCAGCCCAAAGGATTGACATTCTGGAAATCCACGGAATTCAATACCTTCTGTGAGAATTTACCGCCTTTGCTGATCACCGGTTCGCCATACGTATTGGTAACGCCGGCAGAGGTTTTGTCCTGCAGCAATACCTGTAATTTTTCCAACAACAGCTTCTTGATAGATTCCACATTCTGCTGGTGTACTTTCTCGATCTTTTCAATTTCCGCCTTCTCTTTCACCTTGGCATTCTTGTCTTTCTTGGCGCGCTGGAACAGTTTTTTATCAATGATCACACCTTCTACGGAGGGAGAAGCTTTCAGGGAAGCGTCTTTGGCATCACCGGCTTTGTCGCCGAAGATGGCACGCAGCAGCTTTTCTTCCGGGGTAGGATCGCTTTCTCCTTTAGGCGTGATCTTACCAATCATGATATCGCCTTCTTTCACATGAGCGCCGATACGGATAATACCGTTTTCGTCCAGGTCTTTGGTAGCTTCTTCGGAAATATTCGGGATATCGGCAGTCAGTTCTTCCTCACCTAATTTGGTGTCGCGCACTTCCAACTCATATTCATCTATATGTACGGAAGTAAATAAATCTTCCCGTACTACTTTTTCATTGATTACAATAGCATCCTCAAAGTTGTAACCCTTCCAGGGCATGAAGGCCACTTTCATATTCCGGCCTAATGCCAGCTCACCGCCAACGGTAGAGTAGCCCTGGGTCAGGAAATCGCCCTGTTTCACCTTTTGACCTTTCTTAACGGCAGGGCTTAGGTTGATACAGGTACTTTGGTTTGTCTTTTTGTATTTGGTCAGCTTATAGACTTTCAGATCATCTTCAAAAGATACCAAACGTTGCTTATCGTTACGATCGTAGCGTACGTGAATCTCATTGGCATCCACAAACTCCACGATACCGTTTCCTTCGGCATGAATCTGAATACGGGCATCTCTTGCGGCTTTGGCTTCCAGGCCGGTACCGACAATAGGCGCCTGTGGACGGATCAGCGGCACAGCCTGACGCTGCATGTTGGATCCCATCAGGGCACGGTTGGCATCATCATGCTCTAAGAATGGAATGAGCGATGCGGACAGTCCCACAATCTGGTTGGGCGCCACGTCCATAAATTCCACTTCTTCTTTTTCCAGTATCGGGAAGTCGCCGGTTTCTCTTGATTTGATTTTTTCTTCTAAGAAATTGCCTTTTTCATCTAAAGGTACATTAGCCTGGGCAATCTTTTTATCATCTTCTTCTTCGGCACTCAGATAAAATTCATTTTTCAGATCCACACGCCCCTCTTTCACTTTACGATAGGGCGTTTCAATAAAGCCCATGTCGTTGATTTTGGCATGTACGCATAAAGTAGAGATCAGACCGATATTAGGACCTTCAGGCGTTTCAATCGTACATAAGCGGCCATAGTGGGAATAGTGTACGTCACGCACCTCGAAGCCTGCACGCTCCCGGCTCAGGCCGCCGGGCCCGAGTGCTGAAATACGGCGTTTGTGCGTAATTTCAGAAAGCGGATTGGTTTGATCTAAGAACTGGGACAACTGTGAAGTACCGAAGAAGGAATTGATTACCGAACTCAAAGTACGGGCGTTAATCAGGTCAATCGGGGTGAATACTTCATTATCCCGTACATTCATCCGTTCGCGAATGGTACGGGCCATACGAGCCAGACCTACACCGAACTGGGCATATAACTGCTCACCTACGGTACGTACGCGACGGTTGCTGAGGTGGTCAATATCATCAATTTCCGCTTTGCCGTTAGAAAGCTGTACTAAGTATTTAATGATGGAAATAATATCATCTTTGGTCAGTACCTTTTTCTCATTGGACATATCATGTCCCAGCTTGCGGTTGATTTTATAGCGGCCAACTTCTCCCAGGTCATAACGTTTGTCGCTGAAGAAGAGCTTGTCAATAATGCCGCGGGCGGTTTCATCGTCCGGGGCATCGCTGCCGCGCAACTGGCGGTAGATATGCTGCACCGCTTCCAGCTCGGAATTGGAGGTATCTTTATTTAAGGTATTATAGATAATGGAATAGTCGCCGCTCACATCTTCTTTCTGGATGAAAACGGTATCTATACCCATATCTGCAATCATGTCGATATTGTCTTCATCCAAAATGCTGTCGCGTTCTAAGATCACTTCATTCCGCTCAATGGATACTACTTCGCCGGTATCTTCATCCACAAAGTCTTCCGTCCAGCTTCTTAATACGCGGGCGGCAAGGCGGCGATTGATATTTTCGGTTAATGTTGCCTTGTCTGCTTTCACTTCATCAGCCATACCGAATAATTCCAGGATGTCTTTATCGGTTTCAAAGCCGATGGAGCGGAGCAGGGTGGTTACGGGAAATTTCTTCTTACGGTCAATGTACGCATACATCACATTATTGATGTCGGTAGCAAATTCCATCCAGGCGCCTTTAAAAGGAATTACGCGGGCGGAATAAATCTTGGTACCGTTGGGGTGGGTGCTTTGTCCGAAAAATACACCGGGAGAGCGGTGCAGTTGGGAAACTACCACACGTTCGGCGCCATTGATTACGAAGGTACCGCGCGGGGTCATATAAGGAATATTACCTAAGAATACGTCCTGGACAATGGTTTCAAAATCTACGTGTTCTTCATCATTACAGCTCAGGCGCAGTTTGGCTTTTAAAGGAACGGAATAGGTGAGTCCGCGCTCCATACATTCTTCGATGGAATATCTTGGCGGATCAATGAAATAATCCAGAAATTCCAGTACAAATATGTTACGGGTATCCGATATCGGGAAATTTTCCTTAAACACCCGGAAGAGGCCTTCGTTATTTCTTTTGTCGGGTGTGGTTTCTAATTGGAAAAAGTCCTGGAATGACTGTAACTGAATCGCCAGCAGGTCCGGGGTATCGGCCACATCATGAATTTTGGCAAAATTGACCCTTCCGGATGCGGTGCGCTTGCTTGTAATAGAAGACATAGTAACTTTTTAAAAAGTTTTACGTATAAAATAAACCTACTGCAAAAAATATACTTTTTGCGGCAAGTTTAGCTGTGATTATCAATTGTTTGGATAAAATGGAATAATTGCACGTACGTTTTATCCCCAATTTGGGAGTGCAAAGATAGAGAAATGTCATTAAACAGCAAAATTTTATTCCTGATAAGGGTTAAGGTATAAGGTTTGGTCTGGCGTTCTTTTGTTTCACACAAAGAAACTACGGTAACAAAGAAACAAAGAGTATGGTGTGCTGATTTTTTACATTATTTATCGTTGTGCCCTTTGTAATCTTTGTTTCTTTGTGTGAAAAATACTTTGCCCAGCGTTCTTTTGTTTCACACAAAGAAACTACGGTAACAAAGAAACAAAGACATACAGCTATTCCCATCTCTATCGTTGTATCTTTGTAATCTTTGCGTCTTTGTGTGAAAAAATCTGTGTGAAATAGCCAACCATTCAGGAAAAACAATCCTTACCTCTTAAAGTCATTCCGTGGGAATCTATATATGCCTTGAACAGGAAGTCAAAACTCATAATCCATAATCCAAAACAATCAAAATACAAAAAACATTCCCGGCAGATAAATATCCGCCGGGAATGTTCTATGAATATTAATTCGTTATTTACGCAGACCTAATTGCGCAATTAATTTACGGTAGCCTTCCAGGTTGGTTTTGCTCAGGTACTGTAATAATTGTTTACGCTGACCTACCATTTTGATCAAACCGCGATTGGAAGAATGATCTTTGGCGTTGCCGTTTTTAATATGAGCGGAAATATGATTAATGCGCTCGGTTAATAAAGCGATCTGACCTTCAATAGAACCGGTATTCTTTTCTGATCCACCGTAAGTCTTAAAAATATGAGCCGTTTTTGCGGCGATGGTTGCGTTAGCCATTACTGTTATACTCTGTTATGTTTTAAATATTGCAATTTTTGAGGGTGCAAATGTAGGAAATAATTCTGATAAAGATCAAAATATTTTCCCTTTATAAATCTGCGCATTTTACTGCTCAGTCTTTGCCTTGCTTTCTCCTTTGTCTTTCAATGTTTTAAATACGATATGATCATTTTTGGAATCATAATCGGCCTGCACATTATCGCCCTCTTTAATGGAATGATTCAGTATTTCCTCTGCCAGCGGATCTTCTAAATATTTCTGAATAGCCCGGTGCAGCGGACGTGCGCCAAACTGTTGATCATAGCCTTTTCCGGCAATAAACTTACGGGCTTCCTCGGTCAGCTCTAAGGTGAATCCTAATGTACCTAATCGTTTCAGCACATCATCCATGATAATGTCAATAATCACATTAATATGCTCTTCATGCAGCGAGTTGAAGATGACCACATCATCAATCCTGTTCAGGAACTCCGGGCTGAATGTACGCTTCAACGCTTTTTCTATGACGGCTCTGCTGTTTTCTTCCGATCCCGCCATTTTGGCACTGGTAGCAAAACCTACGCCATCGCCAAAGTCTTTGAGCTGGCGGGCGCCGATATTGGAGGTCATAATAATAATGGTATTCTTGAAATCCACCTTACGACCCAATCCGTCCGTCAACTGGCCTTCGTCCAGCACCTGCAGGAGGATATTGAAGATATCGGGATGTGCCTTTTCAATTTCATCTAACAAAATGACAGAATAAGGTTTGCGGCGTACTTTTTCCGTAAGCTGTCCGCCTTCTTCATAGCCTACATATCCGGGAGGCGCACCGATCAGGCGGCTGAGGGAGAATTTCTCCATATACTCACTCATATCCATACGGATCAGCGTGTCATCGCTGTCGAACAGGTAGCGGGCAAGTGCTTTGGCCAATTCGGTTTTACCCACGCCGGTCGGGCCTAAGAAGATAAAGGTGCCAATCGGTTTTTTGGGATCTTTCAGCCCTACGCGGTTACGCTGAATGGCTTTCACCACTTTTGTAATGGCTTCATCCTGACCCACAACTTTAGCTTTCAGGTCGGCGCCCATTCTCCGCAGCTTTTCACTTTCAGCTTCCACCATACGCATTACCGGGATGCCGGTCATCATGCTGACCACCTCGGCGATATCCTCATCATGGATAGGGTAGCGCTTATGCTTTACTTCCTCCTCCCATGCGGCTTTGGCCTTTTCCAATTCTTCACCGAAGCGTTTTTCTTTATCGCGCAGCGCTGCGGCTTCTTCGAAGCGCTGGCTTTTTACTACCTTGTTTTTTTCCAACTTGATATCTTCGATCTTTTTTTCCAGATCTACAATATTCTGAGGCACATTGATATTCTTCAGGTGAACGCGGGCGCCCACTTCATCCAGCACATCAATAGCCTTGTCCGGCAGCAGGCGGTCGGTCATATACCGGTCGCTCAGCTTTACACAGGCCTCAATGGCATCCTCATCATAGCTGACGTTGTGAAATTCTTCATATTTTGGCCGGATATTATTGAGTATGGTAATGGTTTCTTCCACGCTGGGCGGTTCTACCATTACTTTTTGAAAGCGCCGGTCTAAAGCGCCGTCTTTTTCAATATACATCCGGTATTCATCGAGCGTGGAAGCGCCGATGCATTGCAGTTCGCCACGAGAGAGCGCCGGTTTGAAAATATTGGAGGCATCCAACGAACCGGAGGCGCCGCCGGCACCCACAATAGTATGAATTTCGTCAATGAACAGGATCACATCCCTGTTTTTTTCGAGTTCATTCATGATGGCTTTCATCCTTTCCTCGAATTGACCACGGTATTTTGTACCGGCTACAAGTGCTGCCAGGTCTAAGCTGATTACTCTTTTATCAAACAAGACCCTGGAAACTTTCCGTTGTACAATACGCAGCGCCAGTCCTTCCACGATGGCCGTTTTACCGACACCCGGCTCACCGATCAGGATCGGGTTGTTTTTCTTACGGCGGGAGAGGATTTGGGATACCCGTTCAATTTCTTTTTCCCGGCCTACAATCGGGTCTAAGTTGCCCAATTCTGCCAGGCGGGTGATATCCCGGCCAAAGTTATCCAATACCGGTGTTTTGGATTTGGTATTTCCGGCAGCGCCTACTCTTTGCTGGCGCTGGTATTGCCGGCGCTCCTCATCATCAAATTCTTCTGATCCGGGATCATTGGGATAATCTGCAGTGGGAAATTCGGGCGTTTCACCCCCTTGTAAAATACTTAATTCCGCTTTGAACCGGTCGTAATCCACCGTATAGTTATTCGTCATAATTTGTGCGGCAGGGTTATCCTTGTTTTTCAGTATAGAAAGCATCAGGTGCTCTGATTCCACAGTACTATGGCGTAGTGCTTTTGCTTCGAGTACGGTAATCCGGATCACTTTTTCGGCCTGCCGGGTGAGGGGCAGGCTGTTGATCTTAGCATCCGCGGCAGTACCTTTTCCCTTAATGGCATATTCTATATCTTTTCGCAAATCATGCAGATCCACATTCATGGATTGCAGAATCCGGATTGCCAGTCCTTCACCGTCACGGATAAGGCCTAACAATAAATGCTCTGTGCCAATAAAATCATTTCCGAGTCGCAGCGCTTCTTCTCTGCTGTAGGAAATGATCTCCCTGACTTTTATTGAGAAGTTTGAATCCATATTGTTCTGATTGTTTTAAGTGATTCTTTTGTTATCATGATGCAATTATCATACCAGATCACTTTACCGTTGCTAAGGTAAACATTTTTAGCTATTCCAATGCCTTTTTGACATAAAGCTCAACGTACTGCCGGGATAGATTCCGGCACATTGCCCACCAGGGAGGCATGAAGGGCTTTTAATTCGATCAGTATTTTTTCCATAAAAACAAATTGCTGCTGGGTAGGAAGGGTAGTGATGAAACCTGCTGTAGGGAATACTTTGAGCGCATTTTCATCAATATATTCATTCCCTTTGTTTTTATATTTCCGGGCGTTTTCGCGGAATAAATCGTCACACTGATTCAATAATTGTATAAATTTTTCCTTTTCGCGTATAGGAATTTTCGTTTCGGATAGTTCGTCTTCGCCGTTATAATTATTCAATTCCCGGGTGATACGGATATTATGGGTCAGCATATAATAAGCAGCAGCATACTTTTTGCGTTTTTCCAAACCGGGTTCCTGCATATAGCGCAACAGGGAATCGAAGGCATTGGCATTTTTACTTTCCGCAAGGCGCTTCATTTTTATCCATGATGATTTATTTTCTTCGCGGTAAAAGGTATTTTGGAAATATTTGAAATTAATCTGCAGCGCTTCCGCCATGTATTTAGGCAATAACTCTTTGTCCCATGTGGGCAAAAGCAAAAAGCCTGCGATAATAGCCAATGCCGCCCCGATAACGGTACAAATGATTCTGATCAGCAATAAATCTGCATTAAAATGCGGTTCGATGGATAATAAACCGACCAGCATGAGGGTGATGAAAATAGAAGAAACCGAATATTGTTTTCTTAAAAAATAAATCAGAAAAACCGAGCTGAAGAATACCAGCAACAAGCGGGCCACAGCAGGGAAGGGCAGGGCTAAGATTCCGGTGCCGATCACCACCCCGACAATAGTACCCAGGCTGCGTTCTATACCTTTTTTCAATGTGGCGCCAAAATAAGGCTGGGACACAATAATAGCGGTAAATATCAGCCAGTAACCATGATCAGGAAACAGCCATGTGGATAATATGCCGGCTACTAATACGGAAATTCCGATTCTTATGGAATAGCGTGTTGTCAGCGAATCCGGGTTCAGCAACTGTTTCAGATTATTGACGAAATAGGAGGGATGTAAAATGTTCAGAGTTTGGGTTAGGGAATAGGAACGGAAAACCCGACGCTCCTCATTTCCGGCAAGAAACTCCATAGATCGCTCTACTAAACGGGCAATGCGCTCCGTAAGACTGTAAATCTTTTGGGCAATCTGTTCCTCCCGTTCATTTAGTTGTCGCGACCGTTCCAGCAGTTGCTCATTAAGCACACGCATCCGGTTGATGCGGGACACGACCAATACTCTTTCTTCTTCTTTGATGGACAGTACATATAGTTGCATACGTTCACCAATCTGCGCAATGCTTCTGAATATGGAATACAGCAGCAGGCCTGTTGATTTATCCGGCTGCACCTTGAGCAGCTCTTCTGCTTTTTCACTAAGTTGTATAATCTGAAAACCTATAATGGAAGCTAATTTTCGGGAGTGAGTCAGTGCATATTTTGTCTTTTCTTTTTTACTCACCGTTTCTGCCGTTTCTTCAAAAAGCGCCAGTGAGGTATTAATGGCAGTCCGCACTTCTTTTTCCTTTAGAAAAATATCTCTTGCAGTGCTCCGGGGCGATTGCATGTCCAATCCTTTGCCTACGGATTGCGCCAGTTCCGACAGAGACTGCCATATATTGGCAATGGTAGAGCGGTAAGGTTTTCCGGAGCGGATGAATAAAAAGCTGCCTAATCCGACGAGTACCGTCCAGAGGCCGCCGTAAAATATCCAGCGTACCCTTTGCGCCAGTTCCTCTGTGGTGCTAACGGGATGATAGCAGGTGATGATAAAGGTAATATATACACTCAGCGCCAGTCCCATCCCCCGTTCTCCCAGGTTTTTGAATAATCCGCAAAGCAGGCCTACAAGCAACAGCCCGACCAATTGGAGCGCCGTTACATTTCCGATAAGGCTGCCCACGGTGCAAAACAACAGGGAAAGCAGCATGGCGCTGACCAGCAGGCGAAACCGCTGCCCGACATTACCTTTCAGCTCAACAAAGGCAATGCTTTCCGCAGCAATGGCTGCCCATTCCGCCTGCTCATGCATGCCGGTCAGCCAGCCGAATACCAAAGGAAAGGTTACGGATATGGCAAGCCGGAAGCCCCAGCCCCATAAAGGCTCCCGGTAGTAGGTCATGATCTGGTTATTGATGGTACCCAGTGAAGATTTTATGCTCATATCAGCGTAACGTAGCTAAACTTAAACAAAGATAAGCAAGAAGGGTTTGGCTGTGGAAAAACCCCGCGTTTCAATCCGGTTTTATTCCGGAAATAAGCCAAATTTTTTAAAAATACCACCCGGGGGGTATTGTACAGCCTGAAAGGGCAGTTTATCTTCGTCCTCAACAAAAACGAAAAATTATGAAAAAGATTCTTGTACTCCTGTTTGCACTTGCTATAGTTCAGGCAACGCAGGCTCAAAAAATTCAATGGGAAACCGGTAGTCTGAAGGTGCTGTCCGGACAATCGGCAGTGGCTACCCTAATCGTATATGAAGACAATCTGCAGGTTTCGGATATGCCGGAGCAAACTTTTTTGGATGAAAGGAGAGCGAAAGATAATGCCGAAAAAGCCGGATCGGGAGATGCTTTCTATGAGAGCTGGGAAAATGCCAAAAAGGAAAAATATGCTTTGCGTTTCAATGAGCATTTCACTAAAGCCAGCAAAGAAAAAATAACGGCAAGCACGGACAATGCCGATGCACAATATATCATTATTCTTACACCTCATAATATTGATTTGGGAAAAGGCCGCTATTTCGGCACCAAACCGGCATTAGTTGATTTTGACATTGTGATTGCGGAAAATAACAACCGCAGTAATATCATAGCAAAAGGTACGGTTAAGGGGGTAAAAGGGGAGTCGAAAGCCCCTAAAGGCTCAGGATGGATTCCGGGCGGCGCCGGTGCGGCTATAGATGTAGCCAACCGGGTGCAGAACTTTGATCCAACCAATCGCATTGCGGAAAGTTTCGAGCTTTTAGCCGTTACGATGGGAAAAAGCCTGCGGAAATAATTCATTGCAATCCCGCTTCATTGGACAGAGACGTTGCATGCAGCGTCTCTTCGTTGTGTCTATACGTCATAATCAAAAGATAATATACCGGGAAAATTTATTTCCTTAAAATCCATTTATACAGTTCGTCCGGTTCAGGCAATATTCAGAATCTTTTTTACCTTTGCATGACCGCTTTACATTAAGGTACCTTTCTTTTTCAACCGTACCGGTCGCAAATTAAAATGATTATGACAAAATACATTTTTGTAACCGGTGGCGTTACTTCATCATTAGGTAAAGGCATCATTGCAGCTTCATTAGCCAAATTATTACAGGCCCGCGGATACCGGACAACTATCCAGAAATTTGACCCCTATATCAATGTGGATCCCGGCACACTGAATCCTTATGAACACGGTGAATGCTATGTAACGGATGATGGTGCGGAAACCGACCTGGACCTCGGCCATTATGAGCGCTTTCTGAATACGCCTACTTCCCAGGCCAATAATGTGACTACGGGAAGAATTTATCAGTATGTGATTAATAAAGAGCGGGAAGGTGCGTACTTAGGAAAAACCGTGCAGGTGATCCCGCATATTACGGATGAAATTAAACGCCGGATTTTATTATTAGGCAATAATCATGATTATGATATTGTCATTACCGAGTTAGGCGGCACGGTCGGGGACATTGAATCGCTGCCTTATATTGAAGCGGTGCGTCAGTTGAAATGGGAATTAGGCGATGAAAACTGCTTAGTGATTCACCTGACCCTTATTCCTTATTTAAAGGCGGCAAAAGAGCTGAAAACCAAACCTACCCAACATAGTGTAAAGATGCTGAGCGAAAACGGGGTGCATCCGGATATTATCGTATGTCGTACGGAGGAGCCGTTGTACAGTGATTTAAAAAAGAAAATTGCGCTTTTCTGTAATGTAAAAGCGGAGGCGGTTATTGAAGCTAAAGATGCGGACAGCATTTACAGTGTTCCGGTGGAAATGCAACAGGAGGCATTGGATACCATAGCCCTGAAATTAATGGATCTGCCTTTAGGTAAAGAACCGGATTTGAGCCGCTGGAAAGAATTTTTAAATAAGCTCCGCTATCCGAAATCAAAAGTGGTGATTGGTCTCATCGGGAAATATGTAGAGCTACAGGATGCATATAAATCCATCTTAGAAGCGCTGATTCATGCCGGTGCCGTAAATGAATGCAAGGTAGAGGTAAAAAATATTCATTCTGAATACCTGACACCGGAAAATGTCCGGGAAAAGTTGAAAAATTTAGACGCGGTATTAGTGGCTCCGGGCTTTGGCAGTCGCGGTATAGAAGGTAAGATTGAAGCGATTCGGTATGCAAGAGAACATCAGTTGCCGTTTTTCGGGATTTGTCTTGGTATGCAATGTGCTGTGGTGGAATTTGCCAGAAACGTATTAGGTCATGCCGGTGCACATTCTACGGAGATGGATATGAATACGCCGCATCCGGTGATACACCTTATGGACGAGCAAAAAGACATTACCCATAAAGGCGGTACAATGCGGCTTGGCGCTTATAACTGTCAGTTGGAAGCAGGTTCCCAATTAGCGGCCATTTATCAGCAAACACATATCCGGGAACGCCACCGGCACCGCTACGAGTTTAATAACGATTACCGCAAAGATTTTGAGAAAGCAGGTATGGTACCGGCAGGTATTAATCCCGAATCCGATTTGGTGGAAGTGATAGCATTGAAAGACCATCCTTTCTTCATTGGTACACAATATCACCCCGAATATAAAAGCACGGTAGAAAACCCTCATCCGCTGTTCATCGCTTTTGTTGCAGCCGCTAAGGAATATATGCGTATCCGGAAGGAAAACTCTTCTGAAGCCGTTTTTGTATAAATACCCAAACGGAAGCTTATGATTTCCGGGCAATAAAATTAATGCCGAAAAACAGGTATTCTTTCTTCCAGGATGAATGCGCTGCTATGGCACGTTCCCGCTCAAGCAGGGTATCCTGGTTATTTTGTTTATACCGGAAGGGCAGGAAATAGCGAATGTATTGAACCGATTCCGGATCTACGTCAAAGCTATTGGCCGTCATCAGGCGTTTCCAATGCGCGAGACTACGGATATTTTCATTACCGATCGTGATTTCTTTTTGCAGCTTTTCATCCCATATCGTAATGATGCGCTTGCTGCCGCGTTGCCGGTATAGTTTCAGGCTTTGAATGAGATTACTGCCATTTTCCTCAATTACCACCATTTTGCCGTTTTTCTTCAATAGGGCATTCAGGCGTTGAAGGGCTTCGTGTATAGGTTCCAGATGATGCAGGGTATCCTGTACGATGATGGTGTCGTATTGTTCCGGAACAATTTTTTTATCAAAAAGATTTTCATAGCCGTATTGAAAGCGGCTCACATCACCAAAATGCTGCCAGTATTGTGCTCTTTTTTTTATTTGTTCATAATAAAATTCCAGGGTTTCACCATAGGTGGCAATGCCGTTCATGGCTAAGAAAAAACAGGTGGTGCCATAGCCGCAGCCACAGTCGAATACCTTTTGAGCAGGGTCATTGATATGCCGGTGGATATACCGGAGCCGCTCCATAAAATAGTTTTTCCGAAAATGAAAGGATTTTTCATCACTACGAAATTTATAGTAATGATTCATTTCCTGGTTCACTTTCAGTTCTTCTAAAAACAATTCAAAAAATTCTTCCGGAGTCATTAGATGCGGTAATTTTTGGATTGCAAAAGTATATTATTTTGATAATGCAGCCGCAATCGTTGTATATCTTCATCTATCTTTGAATGGGATTGTTTATTTTTGACAGCGGCTATGCAATTAACCTACGATTTATCCGGCATCCGCGATGCGGCCACATCATTTTGGGATTATGCCCGCAGCTTTCGTATCATCGCCTTTAGTGGTGGTTTGGGAGCCGGGAAAACAACATTTATCAGCGCCTTGTGTAAGCATATCGGTATTCAGGAAAAAGTCAGCAGTCCTACATTTGCACTGATCAATGAATATACTTTTGAGGAAAATGGCAGTATGCAATTGATCCGCCACATGGACTGGTACCGGTTGGAAAGTGTGGAAGAAGCCATACAGGCGGGCATGGAAGATGTGCTGATGCAAAAGGAAGGGTATTGTTTTATTGAATGGCCGGAAAAGGCGCCGGAATTAGTGCCGGAGGATGCGCTTCGGGTAACTATTGATGTTATAGATGAAAATACCCGTAAGCTTCAGACTAATTAATTTATTATTTTTTAAAATTATCTCAATAACAGCACATGGTATTATCGGTTCAGGACATCACAAAGCATTATGCCACGCAGCTTGCGGTAGATCATATCAGTTTTGACATACAGGAGGGTAGTATCTTCGGTTTATTAGGACCCAATGGTGCCGGGAAAAGCACATTACTCCGTATGATTACCGGTATTTTTTACCCGGACGGCGGAAAAATATTTTTTAAAGGAAAGCCTTTTGATCCTTCAAAGGACACCATTGATATGGGATATATGCCCGAAGAGCGGGGATTGTATAAGAAGATGAAGATCGGGGAGCAGGCATTGTATTTAGCCCGGCTGAAAGGATTGAGCAGTGCGGAGGCGGAAAGAAAAACCAAAGAATGGTTTGTCCGGCTGAATATGGAAACCTGGTGGAATAAAAAGGTAGAAGATCTGAGTAAGGGAATGAGCCAGAAATTGCAGTTTGTTACTACCGTAATTCATGATCCTAAATTATTGATCTTAGATGAGCCATTCAGCGGTTTGGATCCGGTGAATGCCGATGTGCTTAAAGAAGAAATTTTCCGCTTGGCGCAGGAAGGTACCACGATAATTTTCAGTACACACCGGATGGAGCAGGTGGAAGAGATTTGTGATGAGATCATGCTGATGAACCTGGGCAAAAATGTGTTGAACGGGCAGATGAAGCAGATCAAACAGGATTTTAAGGAGCATATTTTCCGTATGGAATTATCGCGTCCGCCTGAAGGGGACTATCCGGACATCATGCGGGTGCTGCAGGAAAATAATCAGGCCCTTACCTTTCAGTTAGATGAACATGCCAGTTCTAACGACATCCTGAGTTATTATATACAGCGGGGTTATACTATCTTGTCTTTTGAAGAAATTCTGCCTTCTTTAAATGATATCTTTATTCGCATTGTACAAGGCACGCCGAATGCGCGGGTATTTACCCGGTAAAACGCCGTTCCCGTTCTCTTTTATGCGTTAGTGAGAAGGGAGGATTTTCTTCAGGAAAGGAAGATGATAAAAGAGATACAAATATCGTCCGGTCACAGGTATTATCTTTATCTTTACTATTTTTGAGGATAGTTGCCTGCCCGGTAATTATATGCTCTACCAAAAGACAGTGTGTACTGATTGATGAACGCAAGATATAGAACCTCCATTAAAGGAAAAATCATTGTGGCTTTAGTGGTCAGCCTGGCTGCATTGATAAGCTCTTATTTTGTGAATAAATATGCCTTCCGGGAAATTCACGATTCGGTAAAAAATCTTGCTTATACTCATAAGAAGCTGATCGTGGTCAACAATATTTTCTCCGAGGTCAACGAAATGGAAAAGTCGTTTCGCAACAAAGTCACCACTGATCAGCCCATAGATACGCTCACCATTCAATCTCCGGCATTAAGACATTATGCCGATTCTTTGAAAATCCTTTGTGCGGATAATCGTTACCAGACTGCCCTGATTGACTCTCTGACACAGCTTTTCGACACCCGCGAAAAACTGCTGTCGGAGTACATTGATTTTCGACAAAAGATAAGAAAGAACAATACCGTATTAAAGCAGGCTGCCACACTGGATTCGCTTATTTCTATTGAACATTCCCGGGTGGACAGCCAGGTTTATTCCGGCGAAGCGACAAACAGCATGACAGAAGTAGATACTATCGCAGCCTATAATGCCCCGGTTTCCAGAAAAGGGTTGTGGCGAAAACTATTTAAAGCTCCGGCAAAAGCGACTCCTGAAATCAGCCAAACCATACAACAAAAAGTAGTAGAAACAAAAACAGACACTTTAGTTATTCAAATCAGCCAAAACAGCGTTAAGGAAGAAGCGCAAAAAATTATTGATGCTATTGGAAAAGAACAAAGCCTGAGAAGGAAAAAGTTTTTAAATAAAGAAATTGCGCTGAATCAATTTGAAAATTCGTTTCATACGAAGATCACCGACCTGCTTTCGGAAATTGAAAAGGACATTACCCGCCAGACCGGTTTTATGCAGGATAATGCCGAAAAAAGTATCAATGACGGTATGCGGCAGGTTTTTGCCATCATTGTCTGCTTTTTTTGTTTTGCAGTTATTATGACGCTGTTGATGCTTACGGATATTACTAAAAGCAATAAATATCGCCGCTTACTGGAGGAAGCACGAAAAGATGCTGAGTTTCAAAGTCTTTCCTGGAAGAGATTCCTGTCCAATATGAGCCACGAGATAAGAACACCCCTGCAATCCATTATCGGATATACGGAACAACTGAAGCTCCGGTCAGGGAATGATACCGGCCATCTCAGGATAATCGGGGATTCATCCGAACATCTGCTGGAGGTAATTAATGAAATACTGGATTATAATAAAATTATGTCGGGCAGCTTCACCTTTGAAAAGAACATATTCAACATGACGGAAGTGGTAGCGGGAACATTAGCTGTTTTACAGCCTCAGGCTGACCGGAAAGGCATTTTGCTATCATCCGATATCCACATATTGCCGCAAGACAATTTTCTGACCGGAGATGCTTTCCGGCTAAAGCAGATACTACTGAATCTTGCCGGGAATGCGATTAAGTTCACCGATCAGGGCAGTGTAAAAATACATGTGGAGTACCGTCAGCATTCCGATGACGAAATAACATTCGTTTTTACAGTTTCAGATACCGGGCCGGGAATCCCTTATGAAATGCAGGAAGCGATATTCAACCAGTTTGAGCAGGCAAGCCTTCCGACAGCATCGCAATACAAAGGTACCGGCTTAGGACTCAGCATTGTAAAGGCTTTAGTAGAAGGGCAGGGGGGAAGCATTTCTTTAGAGAGCCACCCTGGCAGGGGCTCGCGCTTTATGTTTCAGCTCTGCTATGAAAAAGCAGCGGCTCCTGCTATCTCTAAAAAAGACTTTTCTCCATTTGTTCCACCTGAAAACCCGGTATGGTTAGTAGATGACGACCATCTTATACTACAGCTTTGTACGATTATTTTTGAAAAATATGCCATACCTTATAAGGTCTTCCACACCGCAGCATCTATGCTTGATGCTCCATATTCCGATTCCAACATGCCTTCCATGATTCTAATGGATATCAGGATGCCTGGCATGAATGGTTTCTTACTGCTTGAGGAGATAAAAAAACGAAAAACCTTTTCAACTCCTTTTGTTGCTTTAACCGCTCAGGCGCTGCCTTCCGAACAGCATGAAATCCTCACGCAGGGATTCGACGGCATATTGCTTAAGCCATTCCGGGAAGAGGATATATTGTCTTTAATACAACGGTATACCAGCAGGTCTTCTCATACGGAACTACAACCTGTTAACAGATTTTATGATACTATCACGGAACCGGATGAAACCGGAGTCATTCTGCAGCATTACATCAGGGAAACTATCTCAGATATGATTCTGCTACAGTCAGCCGCTGAGGCAAATCATGTTGGTGATACCGTAATGCTTCTGCACCGTATTGCAGGAAGAACGGCTCAGATAGGAGAAAAGGATATAGCCGGAATAGTTCGGAAATTAGAGATTTCCATAGAGCGCGAAGCGATTATAGACAAGAAGGGCATTCAACTGGCAGTGACGAAACTCAGGGCATTCATTCAGGAACCGGCTACCGTCATTTCCGGTATCAGCCTGTAATGTTATATTTCTCCATCTTGGCATAAAGCGTGCTTCTGTTAATATTCAACAGCTTAGCTGCTTTTTGCTTGTTATACTTTACGGCAAACAGCGTTTTTTCAATCAACTCTCTTTCTTTGTTTTCCTGCCATAATTTTAAATCAGTTCCCGGATCAGCAGGCGGGTAGCGTATATTCAGCAGCATATCATCCGGGAGATCTTCTTTAAGTGCGATTGGTCCGGTAGCCAACAATACTAATCTTTTTACAATATTTTTCAGCTCCCGGATATTGCCCGGCCAGTCGTATTGATCAAATAGCTCCATCACTTCAGGAGCTACACCTTCGACCGTTTTCTTTAGGGTATAATTAGCTTCTTTAATAAAATGTGCTACAAACAGGGGCAGATCTGCTCTTCTCTGCCGGAGGGAAGGCACATTGATTTTAAACTCATTCAGCCGGTGGTACAAGTCTTCCCGGAATTTTCCATTACCGGATCCGGCTTTAATATCCTCATTCGTGGCCACTATGATCCGGGCATCAAATTTTACTTCCCGGTTGCTTCCCACCGGTAATATGGTTTTTTCCTGTAGCGCCCGCAACAGCTTCACCTGGATGCCATAATCCAGGTTGCCTATTTCGTCCAGAAATAACGTGCCGCTGTCAGCCGTTTCAAATTTGCCGGTTTTATCAAGCAGAGCGCCGGTGAAAGCACCTTTAACATGCCCGAAAAGTTCGCTGGCCGACAGCTCTGCAGAAAGTGTACCGCAATCTACCGCTATGAAAGGTTTCCCTGACCGGCTGCTTTGATTATGAATCTGGCGGGCAACATATTCCTTCCCGGTGCCACTCTCTCCGTAAATTATAACAGACATGTCAGTAGGGGCAATCAGCTGTACCTGGTGTTGAAGTTTTTGAGATTCCGGACTGGTTCCTTCCACGAAAGGAGCAATAGATGAAATTCGGGAAGAAGCATCCGGATGGTCCGGATCGTTGTGAATGGCTTCTTTTATCCGCATCAGCAGCTCTTCCTGGTTCACAGGCTTTGTAATATAGTCAAAAGCCCCGGAATGAATAGCTTTTACGGCAGTGCGCACATCATTGAAGCTGGTCATGATAATAGCCGGAGTGCTACGGCCTGATTTTTTTTCGGCAGCCATAACGTCTAATCCCGTGCCGTCAGGGAGGCGATAGTCCAACAGCAGCGCCACATATTGCTGTTGCTCCAGTAAGGCGACAGCATCTTTAATATTATGACAACAGTCTGTATCATATCCTTTTTTTCTGAGATAACCTTCTATTATTTTAGAAAAAGTCACATCATCATCCACGACAAGTATTCTTTTCATAATATTTTATGCTTAGGACTTTAATTTTCCCAAAATTAAAAAAAGACCGGGGTAACCCGGCCTTTACTGATGGAAAAGAAATACTAAAGATTTAACCTGCGGGCTGACCATCTTTATCTAACTTCACTTCCTGTCTTTCCTGATCTTTAACCAGCTCAATACGGTAATATTCCTTTGTGCCATCCTGCACTAAATAGGCACCGGCAACAGACCAATCCTGATACGCATCACTTTCCAGCGTTTGTTTTACGGCATCAGGAAGCGCTTCGGGCTTCACCGGTGTTTCTTTTACCTGATCTGTTACGGTTTCTGTTTGTGCTACGGCTTGCTTTGCATTAAGGCTAAGTCCGGATGCAATGGCGGTGAACACCATCATTGAAAACATCATTTTTTTCATTTGGTTTCAATTTTAATTAAATAAACAATACAGGCAGTATTCAAAAAAATGTGCCAAACCACATTCATTTTCTAATTGGCTTATTGCAATTCCATTATAAAGTTAATACTTTCATTATTGGTGAGCGTTATGTGTACATTGTGTCGGATTATTATACACCAATTGAGATTGGGGGGGGATAAAGGGGGGATTATCGATCTAAATTCTACTTAACATAATATAAATTATAGGAAAAACGGGCAATCGCTGCGGAGGCCGGCAAGCCGTTTGCCTGCGCTCCGTTACACAAGGAACGCCTTCGGCTCAATGGTGAATTTTGAAAAAATTCCAGCTTATGGTATAGCTTCAGTGGCTGGTAAAATTTCCTGCGATTGATAAAAATTTATCCGGGGAAAATTTTACTGCCACCAATGAAATATCTACCAGTTCCATCGTTTTGCCGGATGCTGTTGCTGCCGGTGTTTAAAATACTTTGACTTTTTCATTGCTGATTTGGAATTTATATATCTACGTATCGTTGCTCTTTCGACACAGTAATAGTTAGCTTGCCGTCCTCACAAGCAATATCTACCGTATGACCAATTTTAAAACCGCTATCCTGAAGCCATTTGCCGCTTAGGCTGATGATAGGAAAAAATGCGTAGCGTTGCCCACTTAACCGCTCATATCCTTTGCTGCAAACGAGCAGACGTCTTGTTGAGGTTGCTTTGCTTAATGGTTCATCTGTTGCCATGATAAATGCTTTTTGTTTTCATTGCAAAGCAAGCCCAAGCCCCCGGCTTCATTGTATCCTACGCTGTATTCATGTAGTTTACAAAACAGAATCCTGTATTTTACGTAACTTTGTCTTTTGTGATATGAGAATAATTAAATTTGCATTATGACAACTTCTGGTACTATGCCAAACCACAAAATACATGAAGGGCAAAACGTAAAACGCTTCCGCGAAATGCTGGGTATAAAACAGGATGCACTTGCCTACAAACTGGGTGACGATTGGAACCAGAAGAAAATCTCCCTGCTGGAGCAAAAGGAAACCATAGACCCTACCCTGCTGCAACAAATTGCCAACGCTTTAAGAATACCTGCCGAAGCTATTCAGAATTTTGATGAAGAACAGGCGGTGAATATTATATCCAATACTTTTAATGACCAAGCAAATGGTTATAACTACTACCCTACCTTCAATTTTAATCCTGTTGAAAAAATGATTGAGTTATACGAACGTATGCTGCAACAGCAAAAGGAGATGATTGAGAAGTTGGAGAAGTTGATTGAAAGGAAGTAGGTCGATATTTAAAGAACATTTTTAATCTTATCAATTAATACCATGCTCAAAAGAATGGATTGGTCTAAACTCTTATCCACTAAAAGAGTTACAGCCTACGGCAAGTGTAGCACCAAAGTTCTTACTTCTCAATATACAGACCCAAGAAGTGCTTTTGAAAGAGATTGCGACCAACTTACTTTTTCATATCCTTTTAGAAGGCTTCAGGATAAAACACAAGTAATACCTTTTCCCAAGTTTGATTTTGTACATACAAGGCTGACGCATAGCCTTGAAGTTGCTTCCGTTGGCCGCTCTTTTGGAAAAATGGCTGCCGAATTGATATTTGAAGAGTTGGCTGAAGAATTCATAAAAAAATATCAGCTAAACAAGTCTGACATCGGTGCCTTAGTAGGCGCTGCTTGTTTAGCACATGATATTGGGAATCCCCCCTTTGGCCATTCGGGAGAAGATGCAATATCATACTACTTTCTGCAAAAGGATAACAACCTTAGACCTCATTATTTTCCAGAACAAGGAAAGTTCTATGTTCAGAGATACAATAGCCAAAACGGTGAATTTATTCGAGACGAAATTACGCCTGAATATGAAGATATTTTGCAAATTAAAAGATGGAAAGATTTATCTCAATTTGAAGGTAATGCCAATGGCTTTAGAATACTCACTAAAAATTGTGAGAAAGGCATTAATCCTTCCTTGGCTCTATTAGGTACTTTTACAAAGTATCCAAGGGAAAGTTTTTTATTAACTGATCCGTATGCTAAGTTTGATAAGAAAGACAAACCCAAAAGCCAAACAAAGTATGGCTTTTTTCAAGAGCAGGCAGAGTTCTTCAAATTTATGGCTGAAGAATTAGGACTACTTAAAGTAGATGGTATTGCTGAAACAGATATTGCCTACAAAAGACATCCATTGGCATTTCTGATGGAAGCCTCGGATGATATTGCTTATGGAATGATTGATTTTGAAGATGGATGCAGATTGGGTCTTATTGACTTTGAAAAGCAATATCAAAAAATAAAAATTCATAAAAAAGACAATTCCATAAAAGAAGTAATAATAAATAAATCCCCTAAAGATATTTTAGTAGAAATTGCTAAAGTCGATACTTCTTTTGATGAAACTAAACTTGAATCGTTAGCCGATTTTAAGCAGACCATTTCTTACCTGCGCAGTAAGGTGATTAATGTTTTAGTTCATGAATGTTTTGCCGTATTCAAAAAAGAATATGAGAATATTATGACTGGCAAATTTGATAAAGCACTAATTGAATGTATTGACAACACAGCAATTAAAATAAGTCTTTCTCAGATGGGATGCTTGGTTAGAAAATTTATTTATCAATATCCACCAGTATTAGAAAGCGAGGCAAGCGGCTTTGAGGTAATGGAGCATCTTATAGGTTCTTTTGCAATTACCAGTAATATATGTTTTTCATGTGGAGATGAGGAAACGGCCAAAGATCAAAAACTTCGGAGCTTATTGCCAGAAGAGTTTCAACCTATAACTGAAAAAGAAATCGAACAGCTAACCCAGCAAGAAAAATATGAAAGAGTGCTTACCGTTTTAGACTACATTTCAGGAATGACGGATAAATATGCAATTAACCTTTACAGGAAAACAAAAGGTATCTCAATTGAAAGATAAACGATATTGATGGGAAACGACTATTTGCTTTTACCTCAAAAATTTCATAAAGACCATAAGTTCTGCTCATTAATGGTTGATGAGATTGAAAGTTTCATTATTAGCGATGTTTTTATGGGATTAAAAATACAGATACTAAACTTTGATGGCAAGGAACTACTCCAAGAAAATGAGCACATACTGGATTACTTATTAAGAACAAACCAGAAAGGTTTTCACGACAAGCACCTAAAAAATCATATTCTTTATGCTCTACTTATAGATAGCGTATCTTTTCTGAAAGAGGCAATGGAAGCCTCTGCTAAAATGAGGCTAACAGTAACCTTTTCCCTTTTAAGGAAACCATTTGTTTACAACATGGTTGTTGTTTTACGCTTATTCTTTACTTCTGATTTTTTAGACAAATTCAATTTAGAAGAAAACTTCGACACTACTAATCTCACTAAAGAAGACCTGAAAGAATTATTAAACCTATCTACAGAAGTGCTTTTAACAAAATCAATATCGGGTAATGATATTTATGATTTTGTGTTTAATAAAGGCGAAGCAGATAGTCTAATAAATATTTCAAATCAAGCTTTACATCCTTCTACGACGAGAAATAAAAATAATTCTACTGGTATTCAGAACATCAACTTTGTATTCAGCACAGAAAAAGAAATTATCACGCAATGGGAATACCTGTATGGGTTATTGAAGGTGCTATTAATCTATCTAAATGAAGTATTGGATTATATTGTATTTACGCAACTGGAATTAGAAGACAAATTATATACGGAGAGAATAACAAATAGAGTTGAAAATATATACCCTAAAGATTAACGCTATGGAAGAGTTGACCGACTTTCAAAAACAATATTTTCAGATGCTAAGAGAAGAAGAAATAGAAGAACTTTCTAAACATGCTGCTGTAATTTCTTCTTTTAAAGAGTTTATGAAAAAAAAGGGCATTGAACTAACTGACGCCAACTTCAATTTTTACCGTACTACTGGTGTGATTGTTTCTTATCCTAATATAGTTAATTTTTTGCATGACAGTTTAGTCAATGACAAAGAAGGGCTGATGAGTTTTAATAGACTATGCCAAAACTTTACAAGGAAACAATTTTTCAACGGTTACTTGTATAGCGACAATTTTATGTTGATGGCTAATGCATACTTCCGCAGAGGCTTTCATAAAATCAATAATTATGCTCCCAGGTTTATTGAACATTTCTGGAATTACTCTGGTGCTAATGTGGATACTTACATATCACTTGACGTGGATAGAGTAAAAATCAACGTTGATAGTTCTGCCTATATGGAATTAGATACATGGTATGGTGCACAATTCAATAAACAAATAAACTCGATTGCTGACGGAATTGTAAAACTTCGTCCGCCAATGGATATTGAGCAACATCGCATTTCTTTTTTCTTTAATAATGCATACTCTTTGGATATTAAATGGTCTACAAAAGATAACATTAAAAGTTTTCAAGCCGAAGAATTTAAAACAGAAGACATAAAAATCGGAAAGAATAATGTTGAATATTATCCAGTAAGATATCTCCATGCGGAATACGACATGGATAAAGAATGTTTCAGACATTTTGATGGTGCTATACATTTTTACACGGAAGACGAATATTATAATCGACGTGATTCTGATTTCAACTACAATAACAAGAACAAAGGCCACATAAAAACATTATCGCAAAAACTATTCAAAATGAATGGAATTATTGATGTAAGCACTTGGACTAAATTTAGTAGTCATTTTCTTACTGGTAACCCGCTTGTGATTGAATATTTTGAAGGAAAATACCCTGAATATATTAGTGATATGCTTGATAAGGTAAGGCTTATGAAAGGTTGAATATTCCATTACTTTTATAATCTCGGCACACTTTTAAAGTTGTATGCCGAGGATACGCCCAAGCAAAAAATATAGCGTTATGACAAAGGAAGCTATCAATCAATATTTAGAAGAACTTGAAGAAAAGTTATTAAATCAATCAGAGAAAATATCTATTGGATTGAATACCTCATGGGTCAACCAATTTCCTAACGAAGCCGCAGTATATATTTTCAGGGAGAATGATACGATTGTACATGTAGGAGAAACGAAAAATCTAAATGCACTCATGATAAAGTTAGTAAGCACCAAAAGTATTGACGATAATATGGGTGTTTTGCTACATGATATTAAAGAATTTAAAACTATCATACCTGTTGGTAAGTTTGGGCAGAAAGGAATTAGAAGAAAGAATTTTGAAAAAGGTTAGCTCTTCAAAGAAAACCTATACCAAAGCTGAAAAGCAACAGGCGCATAAAAATGCTTACGAACGCTGATCAACAGAAGATGATGAAAAACTGGAACTGCTTTTTTGCGAATGCAAAACGGTAAAAGAATTATCAGCCATTTTTGCAAGAAACGAAGGAGCCATAGCATCCAGAATTAAAAAGTTAGCGCTTCGGGAAAAATACGACCGTTAAACCCTACCCTTCTTTTCGTTCAGACAAAATAACGGCAACGTTATGCGGTTTCGCCGCTAACCCAGCTAACCCAGGAAACTACCTCCCACCCCAATATTTACAAGCCGGTTCCTACGTTTTTAAATAATTTGGTAGATAAAATAGTTAATCGTAATATTGCGATATTAAATTAAAAAACTAATGGGCGCAACTAAGACAGACCATTTTACGGATAAACAAAATCAAATTGCCACCATCGCAAAGGCATTGGGACATCCTGCGAGAATTGCCATTATAGAATATTTACTGAAAGTGAATGAATGTATTTGTGGTGACATAGTGAACGAATTGCCGTTGGCACAACCCACCGTTTCACAACATTTAAAAGAGTTGAAAAATGCAGGTTTGATTAAGGGTAATATCGAGGGTAATTCAGTTTGTTACTGCATTGATGAAAAAACCTTTAATGTGCTGAAAGATTATTTTTCAAAAATTATTTTGACGGTAACTAATCAAAAATGCGGCTAAAGCATTTTTTTTACTTTTCATTATCGCAATATTGCAATAAAGCAAGACAACTAAATAAAATGAAATGAAATTATCAGCACTAAAAGAAATCTTACCAAGATTAGACAATGTGCAATTTCAGTTAACGGATGGAACTTTTGTTCCTGAACATTTTCACGTTACCGAAGTCGGATTTATAACCAAAGATTTTATTGATTGTGGCGGAACTATCAGAAAAGAAAAAGTGGTGAGTTTGCAACTTTGGAACGCAAACGATTTTGACCATCGATTGAAACCCGAAAAATTGCTGAAAATCATAGCGCTTTCAGAGAAGCATTTAAACATGGAAGATACCGAAATTGAAGTGGAATATCAGAGCGATACAATAGGTAAATATGCTTTGGAATTTAACGGAACAAATTTTATGCTGCAAAGCAAAACAACGGCTTGCCTGGCTGACGACAAATGCGGCATTCCGCAGGAAAAACAGAAAGTAAAGTTATCGGAATTACAAACCGTTCCATCTTCTTGTTGTACGCCCGATAGCGGTTGTTGCTAAAATTATGAAACAGCAATTCATTAAATACAAAAAGCCGGTTATTATTACCACATCGGTAATCGTTTTGCAACTCATTTTTGGATTTGACCCGAAATTTTGTATCATCAATATTATTTGGCTCTTCGTTTAATCATGGGAAAAAAGAAAAAGAAAATTTTAGTGCTTTGCACAGGAAACAGTTGCAGAAGCCAGATAGCCGAAGCATATTTAAGACATTTTTCGGACGGCAAAGCCGAAGTTTACAGCGCAGGTGTTGAAACTCACGGAGTAAATCCCAAAGCCATTGCCACAATGCAGGAAGATGGGATTGATATTTCAAACCATACTTCAAATAACATGGACGAGTATCGCCACATTGATTTTGATTTTGTGATTACAGTTTGTGACAACGCAAAAGAACGTTGTCCTTTTTTCCCGACAAGCGCAAAGAAATTTCATCAGAACTTTCCCGACCCGGTAAAAGTAACAGGAACAGACGAAGAAATTAAGGAACAGTTCAGACAAGTAAGAGAACAAATAAAAAATTATACTCAAAAGTTTGTAGCAGATAATCTATAAAGAAAATTAAAAAAAATAACAGCAATCGTTATACGGCTTCGCCGCTCTGATAAGTGGTATTTTCAAAGCTGCTCTTTTTAAGCATTCAAATGGCGCGCTTCCGGCCATTTTGCATTTTGACTTTTGCCTTTTTCCTTAGCACTACAATTCTCCCCGGTAAGCTTTACCGATAACTTCCGCTTTACTGTTCACATGGAGTTTGCGATAAATGTTCTTGATGTGAAAACGCACGGTGTCCATGGAGATATTGAGCCTTGCCGCAATAAGTTTATAGCTGAGGCCATCGGTCAGCGCTTCTACAATATGCTTTTCTTTGGTGGTCAGCTTTTCTCCGAAATTAATTTTATCAGGAACAAAGCGGTCAATAACTTTTCTTGCAATAGAAGGTGTCATATAGCTGCCGCCTGCCCGGATATCGAGGATGGCTTTCAGGATTTCCGGGAGTGGCGTGTTTTTGAGCACATAGCCGGTAGCGCCTGCTGAAAGCGATTGAAATATTTTTTCCGTATCGCTGAAAACGGTCAGCATGATAATATCGGTTTCCGGTGCGATGCTTTTGATCATCTTGATACCTTCAATACCGTTCATGCCCGGGAGGCCGATGTCACACAGTGCAATATCCGGAAGCCCTTTTAGTGGGCTGTGTTTAAAAAATGCTTCCATGCTGTCGTAAGCATATACGGAAGCTATTTCCGGTCGTATATCGAAATAATCTTTCAGATTGTTCCGGATATCTTCCACATCTTCAATAATGGCTATGTCAAATTGCTGTTTCATCATTCAGAGGTTTTATTGTTTTTCCAATTGTATGGTAAATTTATGGTCTTTAAAGGTCATCGTTATAGCGGCGTTTAATTTTTTTGCCCGCATTTTCATATTACCTAAACCTTGTCCTGCCGGCAGGGTGTCAGGGTCTTGTTGTACGCCATCGTTGGTGATGCACAGCAGGAGTTGTTTCTCATCCCGTACAAAGATAACTTCAGTATAGGTAGCATCCTGCGCATGCCGGGCAATATTGTTGATGGCTTCTTTGTAAATAAGATAGATGTCGCGTCTTTCTTCCGGCTGTAGTTGTTGTTTGGCCTCTGTTTGCGAAAAATCAAAATTCAGATCAATGCCTAAGGGCATGAGCATTTCCTCCGCATGTTCCCGCATCCGGTCGGTCAGGTTTCCGGTGGAGTCATTACGGGCATCAATAGTCCAGAGTACATCGCTCATAGATGCTGTAGCTTCACGGCTGAGGCGGGCTATTTTTCCTAATTTGGTTTTTCGCTGCTGGGTATCATTATTTCCGTATTGGAGATTGTCGGAAAACATCGTGATACGGGTCAGCAGGCTGCCTACTTCATCATGCAGATTACTGGCAATCTGAGTACGCAGATGCACCAAGGCTTTGAGCCGGCCGATTTTAAACCGGTAAAAGCTGTATATTATTCCGGCGATGACGAAGCATAACAAAAGGTAAAACCACCAGCGTTTATAGAGCGGCACCTGAATTTCAAGCTGTATTTGTAACACATTTTCCGCCCAGATACTGCGTGCATTCATGGCTTTTACTTCCAGCACATATTTTCCGTAAGGGATACCGCTGATATTAAAGGAACGCCGGTTGTCTAAAGATACCCAATCGCTGTTCAGTCCTTTGATCTTATAGAAATATTTATTTTTTGCGGGATCGGTATAATCGGAGCAGGCAAAATGCAGTTCCATCAATATATCCGAAGGTTTTTTTATGATATGGGCAGACTGTGTGCGTTCCTGGTGCAGTGTAGTAATGGATTTGGTATCATTATCCCATTTGGAGACCGATGCGAGAAAAACATAGAAGCCGGGATAGCTTTTGTTGGTCATCTTTTGTGGATAAAATGCATTGACACCATTAATGCCGCCAAAATATAATTTTCCGTCAGGAGCTTTATAAGCTGAAGCTTTGTTGAATTCGTCGGTGCTCAGACCCTGATCGGTATAGTAGTTGAGCAAACTATTGTCCCTGATATCATAACGGCTTAGACCATCGAAGGTGCTGAACCATAAATTGTCCGCATTGTCCGATAAGATACTGTAAACAATATCGCTGCTGAGTCCGTTTTCTTTTTTGAGGTAACTTATGGTGTGATATTTTTTGTCAATAATATTAATACCGCCTCCGTTAGTGGCTAACCATATCCTGTTTTGCCGGTCTTCATACAGGGCAAAGATATCATCATTAGACAGCGCCGGATTGCTTCCCTGGTTCAGATGAGCCTCTATATTACCGGAGGTATCCATGGCATAAAAACCATCAGTGGTAGCTAACAGTATTTTCTTTTGATCTCTGCTGAAGGTAAGGGCGTGGATCATTACTTTTTCTCCGTTAAACAAATTAGCGTTATGATACTGCTGCAATACCCCTGAACCCGGATGATAGGTAAACAGCCCGTTTTGTGTGCCTAACCAGATGGTTTTATCCGGGCCTTCCGTTATGGCATATACTGCACCTAAAGGTTCGTCTGTTTTCTTAGTATAGAAACCGGCTTCCAGGGTCTTGTTTTTCTTGTCAATCCGGAATAAATGCCGCGATTCCGTACCGAGGTATATGTTGCTATCTGAGGCATACAGCAGCGAATAAGGTACGCCCCATCTTTGCGGATTATTTTCACCGGCTTCCTCAAAATAACGCAGCCATTTATGGCTTTTTTGGGAGAAGAGAAATAAGCCGTCGTAAGAGGCTACAAATAAATCTCCATCGCCGTCCTGAACAATACCGCGGGTGCTGATTTGGGGATCCTGGCCGGAGAGCAGGCGTTCAAAAAGCCTGCTGTCTTCTTTATAACGAATAATGCCTTTGTTGGTACCATACCACATGATATCCTGCTCATCCACAAAAAGACAACCGAACTGTTTTCCCTCGAATACTGATTTGTTTTTTTCCGAAATGTAATTAATGGCACCGGAATTCGAATTCATAACATAGCATACATATCCCGGTGTGGCTATATACAGGTTTTCTCCTTTCCTGACTGCGGCATACAGTAAATCTCTTTCCCGGTGTTGTGTGGCAAATAAGGGAGGCACAGTCAGTTTTTCTTTAGTCATATCATAAACCCATACTCCCGTATTGTAGGTGCTGAGTAACAATTGATCGTTCCGGTATTTTGTCAGAGAAGCAATCAGGATTTTAGTTCCCTGAGGCAGGCTGAGATCAAGCAGACTGACCGTGTTTTGTGCCCTGTCTATCCGGTATGCTGATCCTGAAGCAACAGCAAAGAGGTCGCCATCAGGATAAAGCGCCATATCAATCCGGTTATATAACCGGATCGGGAGGCGTGTGATAAGCTGCAGTTTCCCGTTGGAAGCCACCTGTGTTATCCATCCGTTATTGAACGCTATCAGAACATTCGTAGCACTAACACCCTGCCTCAGTAAAAATCCTGCCACATACTCGTCGCCAAGCTGGGCAGGTGGCAGCGGCAGCATCAGTCTTTCACTTTTCAATGTTTTGGTATTAACGGCATAGAGTCCACTAACAGTGCCTACCCACAGGGTTTGATCGGCTTTATTAAATTCCAGCCTGGTGATTTCTAACCGGTTCAGCTCCCCTTCAATCTTATTAAAAACATAGCCATCGAAAAAATTAAGTCCATTGCGGGTACCTATCCACATCATGCCATAATCATCTTTGCAGATGGCCGTAATAAAATTGTTGGACAGGCCGTCTTTGCTGTCATACACCCTGATATTGCCCCGCACGGAGATTGCTGCCGCCAATAACAGGAACAATGTTATGATCAAACGTCTGCATATCAGCTGCTTCGGGATAACAATCTGGATGGAATGCATATTCAGCGGTAAAGTATTTAATGTGATGGCCTGTAAAGTTGCATCATTGGCCTCTTATTAACAAAGAATTTCGGCAAAAACTGCTATATGCCCTACCCCTTTATGCAGGTGAAAAATTTATGCTTATTAATAACTTTGTTGAGGAATGATGAATCATTACTCATTTCTATCGTTGCTAAAACAAACCTTTAACCGTAATGGAAAGGTCTTTTATTTTAATAAAAAACGTACAACGCCTATGGTTAGAATATCTTAATGCAATTAACACCAATTTATTCACATTTTACAGCAGCAATTTGTATCATCTAATTATTTAATCAATTAAAAACAAAGGTCTATGAAGATTTTCTTATTCAAACGCGGGATTATCCCCCTGATGCTGGCTTTGCTGACGGCGGGTTCCGCATCGGCACAGCTCACGCCGGCCTGTTCGCCGAGTTACCCTTATGGCAGCTATAGTTGGTATATTACAAATGTAAATATTAACGGGTTCAATCATAGTCCATCTTACAGTGTTCATGATTATACCGGACAAACCCTTACTTTGGACGCAGGCACCCTTTATACAGCCAATATAACCTCTGCGTTGGTGCGGTGTGGGGATAGCCGTAGATTTAAATAATGACGGCGACTTTAATGATGCGGATGAGATTTTGGCGCTTCCTGGCTATCTTGCCAATAATCCCCAGCTTTATACTTTCGACATCACTGTTCCTCCAGCTACACTTACGGGGGATTATCGCTTCCGCATATGGAACCGTACAGCCAATTCCACCGATGGTAATCCGGTTAACTCCCCATGTGGTGCCTATCAGTATGGCAGTTGGGTGGATTATACGCTGCATGTGGTAAATACTGCCGAATGTCAGCCACCGTCCGGCCTGACGGTATCCAATATTTTGCCTGTTTCTGCAGATTTCAGTTGGACCGCTTCCATATCCACACCTGTTGGGTATATGTGGAAAGTAGTCAACCAGGGAGATAACCCGAACGATGTAGCGG
>Ga0206106_100306_pt1 | contig 55006 bp, 54 predicted proteins | sample 1B1ome_FD_148677 | JGI IMG/M metagenome (GOLD analysis project Ga0206106, IMG submission 148677) | Enriched microbial communities from leaf-cutter ant dump, University of Wisconsin, Madison, United States - 1B110A | ecosystem: Environmental > Terrestrial > Nest > Insects nest > Nest dump | place... | reverse complement strand
CCTCAATGTCCCACCTCAAATGCTCAAAATTCAACCCCAAATCTCATTTTTAATAAAACAGCATACTTTCTTGTAGCAGCAGCATAAAATCCTGAATGCAAAAGAGGCTGACCTTTTTGGACAGCCTCCTATTATCAGGTTAATCCTTCGGATTAATTTCCTTCGGATTAATTCCTTCTGCCTGACCTTTATTTTTTCAGAAATGATGCAGATGTTTACGGATAAACTTGTTGCATTTTTAGTTTTGCATTTTGCATTTTTAATTTGTTGTATTTTTAATTGGCTTTTGAGGGAACAATAGTAGATTTGCCTTCCATAAAATAACATTCCAACGCTTATGTCATCCAAAAATTTTTATACCAGACTTCAAAACGAAATCAGCGAAATTCAGCAATCCGGCCTGTACAAGAACGAACGCATCATCGAATCGCCACAAGGTGCGGAGATCATGGTGAACGGTAACAAGGTACTGAACTTTTGCGCTAACAATTATTTGGGACTGTCTGCTCATCCTAAGGTATTAGAAGCAGCCAGGGCCACTATTGACCACCGGGGCTACGGCATGAGCTCGGTGCGCTTCATCTGTGGTACGCAGGATATTCATAAGGAATTAGAGCAAAAGCTATCCCGTTTTGTCGGCACAGAAGATACCATCTTATACGTTGCCTGCTTTGATGCCAACGGTGGTGTGTTCGAACCTTTATTAGGCGAGGAAGATGTTATTATCTCCGATGAGCTGAACCATGCCTCCATCATTGACGGCGTACGTTTATGCAAGGCCAAAAGAGCCCGGTACAAGCACGATAACATGAGCGATCTCGAAGCACAGCTACAGGCTTATCAGGATGCCCGTACCCGCTTTATCGTTACCGATTCCGTTTTTTCTATGGATGGCACGATCGCGCAATTAGATAAGATATGCGACCTTGCCGACCGCTATGATGCTATTGTCATGATTGACGAAAGTCATTCTTCGGGCTTTATGGGTAAAACCGGTCGCGGCGTACATGAGCTTTGCGGGGTAATGGATCGTGTGGACATCATCACCGGTACCTTAGGCAAAGCATTAGGCGGCGCTTCCGGAGGATTTACCAGCGGTAAAAAAGAGGTTATTGATATGTTGCGTCAGCGCAGCCGCCCTTACCTGTTCAGCAATACGCTGGCGCCTTCCGTTGTGGGCGCTTCCATTGCCGTATTAGATATGCTGAGCGAAACCACGCAACTGAGAGACCGCTTAGAAAGCAATACGCTGTATTTCCGGGAGAAAATGACGGAAGCAGGATTCGATATCAAACCGGGCACCCACCCTATTACGCCCATCATGCTGTATGATGCCGTAACTGCACAGCAAATGGCTGCGCGGATGCTGGAAGAAGGCATTTATGTGATCGGATTTTTCTTCCCGGTAGTGCCTAAAGGCCAGGCCAGGATAAGGGTACAGATTTCAGCGGCTCATGAACAACAGCATTTGGACAAAGCTATTGCAGCTTTTACCAAAGTGGGGAAAGAGCTGGGTGTCTTGAAATAAAACCGGGGTTTCCGTTATTTACCACTCAAAAAATAAAAATTGATATTCAGAATATTAACGGGGGCCTGGCTCCTGGCAGCCTTCCTGTCTTTTTCATCGCTGTACGGCCAGTCTCCTGCCGGCATCCTTCGGGGAAAAGTTGTTGATGAAACATTGCAGGGTATTGATGGAGCCGTCATCTCCCTAATGCACAGCGACGACTCCACAGGAGTCAGCACCACCCTTTCCGACACTTCGGGCAGGTTCGAATTCGGGCAATTGCCGGTTACCGGTTATTTCCTGATCATAAATTATTTTGGATACGGAGATTATACCAGCGCATCTTTCCGGCTTCCGGAAGATCGGGACACCCTACAGCTTGCCGATATTATACTGCGTCCTCAGACTAACGAATTGTCGGAAATTACAATTAAGGGAGAAAAACGACTTCTTGAGCGAAAAGCCGACCGGGTGATCCTGAATGTGGATGCGCTGCTCAGCAATGCAGGCAGCAATGCGCTGGATGTGCTCAAAAAATCGCCGGGTCTTATTGTGGATGAAAACGGGAATATATCCCTGAGAGGGAAAAGCGGTGTACTGGTTTTTATTGATGATAAGCCCAGCTACTTATCACCACCGGAGCTGGCGGCCTATTTGCAGTCACTGCCTGCAAGCGCATTAAGCCAGGTAGAAATCATGACCAATCCCCCCGCCAGGTACGATGCGGCAGGAAATGCCGGCGCCGTTAATATTCGCCTGAAAAAATCCATTCAAAAGGGATTTAACGGCAATATTAATTTGGGATATAACCAGGGGCATTATGCCCGTTTCAATAATAGTCTTAACCTGAATTACAATATCCGAAAGGTCAATTTTTTTTCTACCCTCACCTATAACAATTTAGTCAGCAGCCAGCACCTGGACCTGGAACGGCATTATTATCATGAAGACGGAACGGAATCCGGCGCCTTTTATCAAAATACTTTTATAAAAGATCGTTCCTCGGGACCTAAGCTCCGGCTGGGACTTGATTATTATCCCAATGCAACATCTACCTTAGGCATCTCGTTTTCAGGATTTCGCTGGTTCAGCAATCAACGCTCCCTTAATGAGGCTACCCTGACCGCCATCAACGGACAGCCGGCGAACAATATACATGCCGATGCAACAGCAAAACGCCCTTTCTATAATTTCACGACCAATATTAATTACAGCTACAAGCCCGACAGCAGTGGGCGGGAGATAACCTTCAATGCAGATTACCTGCATTTTAACAGCACACTGAAGAACAGCCTGCTCAACGAGATTTTCCTCCCTGATGGCACCCTCGAAAGTACCAGTAATCTGATCGGAAGGCTTCCGTCTTCCATTAATATTCTAAGCACCAGTGGAGATTATACCAGTTCCGCCGGTAAAATTGCCAGTATAAATGCCGGTTATAAGATCAGCTATATCGAGACGAAAAATATCGCCGATTTCTACGATGAAAAAGGAGGTGTACTGGAGCCCAACAGCTCGTTTACCAATCACTTTAACTACCGGGAAAATATCAATGCTGCCTATATCAATTTTAATATAGAAAAAAAACGGCTGGCTGTTCAGGCAGGATTGCGATATGAAAACAATCTTATCAACGGACACCAGGTCGGCGATGTCAACAGGCCGGACTCTTCTTTCAACCGGGTATTCAACAGCCTTTTTCCTACCCTGTATATCAGCTATAAATTTGACACGGCTCATATACATATTTTGAATTGCTCCTATGGCCGAAGAGTTGACCGACCCAACTACCAGGACTTGAACCCTTTTACCTACCCTATAGACCGCTATACGCTTTATGGCGGGAACCCCTATTTGCTTCCTTCTTTTTCCAATAACCTGGAATTATCTTATTCTTTCAAAAGCGCATTCACAGCCACTTTATTTTATAGCCTTGTACAGGATGTGATTGCGGAAACTATTGAGCAGGAAAACGGCATTTTCTACAGCCGGCCCGGAAATATCGGCACACAATATGCATATGGAATAACTATAAATGCCACTTTTAATCCTTTCAAAAGATGGAGTGTGAACGGCTATTCCAGCCTGACCGGCAACCGGTTTATCGCTGATATTTACGGCCATCCTCTGGATAACAAGGGGCTAAGCTGGTCGGCCAGTATGTTTAACCAGTTTAAGATCACTGACCGGTGGAGTGCCGAATTATCCGGATATTATCAAACCACCAGTTATTATGCCCAATTCATTATGATCCCGACGGGAGCCGTGCATATAGCATGCTCCAGGAAAATATGGAAGGATAGAGCCACGGTTAAAATCGGCGTTCAGGATATATTTTTCAGCAATAAACTGGGCGGAAAGATAACCGGACTGGTCAACTCTTCGGCGCAATGGCGTAACCGTACCGATAGCCGGTATGTGTCCTTCGCATTCAGCTATCGCTTTAACCGGGGCAAGGCAATGAAAGAGCGGAAAAGCGGTGATATAGACAGTGAAAGGAACCGCGTTAGGCTGTGATTTTATTTTAAAATAAATGATATTGTCAAAAATCAACGGTATGCCTTTCCTGTTCATCTGTTCATAAAAGTGTAATAAAGTTTAGAAGATAAAAACGGGCGATTTTTTTCTTCCCGGATATGTTGCGCCCGCTCTTCGAAATAAGCGCTCCATGCGGTATCCTGCCGGTAGGTGTTATACAAAATTTGCTGATTATATTCCATATTCTGCAGATACGCGCTATCCTGATCCTTATGGAAACTGATATTGTAACGGGTAATGATTCCGCTAAAATTTATCAGGCTGCACACCACAAAAGTTCCGAAAAAGATGCGTATCATATTATTGGCCAGATAGGCATTGGTCCGGCGATGCTTTATCTTCAGGTAGCTATAGAACAGGCCGGTTAAGCTCAGGAGTAAAAAGATATACACGCCAATGCGCTTATAGGTAAGGCCGTAATGGAAAATATATTCGCTGTTTTTGAGAAAAGCGGACAAGATCAATACCGTATTCAGTGCCATCCAGATAAAAGCCAGTTGCTTTAAAAGCCGTGCTTTGGGGTCAAAATTGAAAGCGGATTTAAAATAAAACATCAGCAGACCTATGGCCATTATAATAGAAAAAATGATGGTGGCTACCCGCTGGTGAATCTCCTGGCTGAGATTGCCGGCTTCGGTAAAGAATTGCTCATAATTGTAAGTAAAGATAAAAAACAACAGGATCAGGTTGACTACTATCAAAGAAATTTCACCGCTTTTACGCTCAAAATTCTGGTCAAGAAAAAGAAAGGTTTGCCCTGCGGCAGTATGCATTTCCTCATGAAAATTATCGGTCAGCCGCTGATTGACCCGGATAGCCTCGCGCGGTACCCACATCAGCCAGTAGTTGAACATAAAAAAGAATCCGAGCGCTGCTAAAAACAAGATGCTGAAAAAATCGAAGTCAATATAAAAATGCCGGATCATACCCGAAAACATGTCGCTCCCTGCTGCATAGATACTGATAAATGCCGTTCCGACAATAGCCGGTATCAGGAAGAAAGCCAGGAAGCGCTTCCAGAATCTGTTTTCATACTTTGCCTTGGGCAGCCAATACCTGAAAAAGAATACGCGGAAAATAAAGGACAGGTAATTCCATCCCAGCAGTAAAGGATAGAGTACGGATTTTACTCGTGGAAACTGCACATATATCCCAGTGGCTATAATCGAAAAGTATAGGGCAAAGAAGGTAAATTCATCCCCGTACCAGGCGAAACCCAGTGCAGATACCCATACTGCCGCGGAAAGCAGCCGGAAAGGTTTTTGATGCCTGCCCTTTCCGGCGGTTCGCAACAACTGTGCCCATACTAAAATGGCCAGCAGGCTGAAATTTATGCCGATTTCCTGATGGTAAAACAGGACGATAAATAAGGCGCTGCCGAGCAGCAGGGACGTGATTTTTTTCATTTTCATCAATTTTAATTTAAAAGTACTTTGTATTTCAAAGTTATTAAGCCAAAAAAATTTTACGTGTTTTGAATAAGCTGCTCCAACGCCTGTAAATGGCTGGCAAAGGCCGTCCTCCCCGAATGCGTGATCCGGTAAGTCGTCCTGGTTTTTTTACCTACAAATTCCTTCTTCACTTCTATATAGCCTGCTTTTTCCAAAGCTGTGGTATGGCTGGCCAGGTTGCCGTCTGTGATCTTCAGCAGGGATTTCATTTCCTTAAAATCAACCCAGTCGTTTACCATCAGCACAGACATCAACCCCAGGCGCACCCTGCTTTCAAAATCTTTATTCAAAGATTGAATTAAATCCATGTGTCATTTGCAATTAAGAAATCAATGATACTTCAAATGCATCAGGGTTCCGTAAACAATATGCAGGAGACCGAACCCTGCCGCCCAAAAGAGCAAACCGTATCCTGTAAAAAACATACCGGCAAGACCCAGTACCAGTTCGCCGATACCCAGAAATTCGATATCCCGGAATGTATATTTACCGGCATTAACCAAAGCCAGCCCGTAAAATACTAATGTAGCCGGGGCTACAAATACAAAATGCCCCTGCATCATGAGTGCGATGCAAAACAGTCCACCCGCGACCAAAGGCAGGGCAAGGCTCAGCAGCAAACGCCGGGTCAGGGCGTTCCATACCGGCTGTTGTTGTTTCCGGCTCTTTCTCAGCGTAAAAAATATGCCGCAAAATAAGGCTGCTGCCAATGCTGCGAGGCCGGTAATAACCAGTTTTACAAGAAGGCCGGAATCGCCGAAATGCCGGTCATCCAAATACAGGCTTCCCTGTTCCCGCATCCAGTAATATGCCAGTCCGGCGGCAATGAGCGCCACAACTCCTGCTACGATGCCCGACAGTCCGCTCAGAGAAATAAAGCGGGAAGAACGTTCCATCATCGCATAAATATGGGCGATATCTTCCTGATATTTTTTATCCATAAAAGCACTTTGAAATGCAAAGTAATAAAAAGAATTTTGAAGAAGCAATTTTTGAGCTGACTTTTTTAGGGAAATTTAAAAGATACATTTATCCATCCGGAGGATTGACCTGATAATGGCTCCCGGAGAAATTGCCGGAATCAAAAAACCATTTCCTTATTGTTTTGGAAAAACATTATCGCTGCGATCCACATCTGCCATGCGCTGAGAGGGATCAATCTCCATCTGCCTGATTTCATTCAGATTCACGCCCTGTATCGTCAGCGTAAAATCAGGGTTTACCCAGGGCCATACTAAGGACTGCCCGTCTGAAAGTATCCATTTCCCTTCATAAGGTGCATAATCTGTTTTAGCATGCAGCATCAGGTCAAGGGAAATATTATACACGATAATGCTGCCATCCGTTTTTGTAACTACAAGATCTATCGGCATGGGCATTGTCCCTATGCGCCTCAGTTTTACTTTCAACAGACCCTCATCTTCCCAAACGCTGTCTATACCATAATCAATTTGTTTGGTGGTATTGATCCAGTACTCCTTATACCAGTCCAGTTTCATCCCGCTGCACCGTTCCGCAATGCGTATAAAATCATCCGGATCGGGATGTTTGAATTTCCATTGATGATAATATTCCAGCAGAATTTTATCCCGCATAGCCTCTCCCACAATATAACCGAGCTGTGCGAGGAAAACAGCGCCTTTACCATAAACGGCAGCACTGTATGCCGCATTGGTTTCATAATGATCGGCATGTGTGATCAGGGGCTCTTCCAAACCCTGTCGTACAATACTGAAATAGGATTGATAATTCCCCGCATGCAGCAGGGGCAGCACGGCAGAAGCAGAGTCTAACCAATGCAACGCACGGGCATTATGGCTGATTTGTTTCCGGTAAATTTTTTGATGATAGGCCGCCATTACGATATCTGTTGCGAAATCCGTAAAGCCTTCATCCATCCATGGATAGCGACTTTCATCGGTAGCCAGCATCATCTGGTACCAGCTATGCATCCATTCGTGAAAAACGGTGCCGATACCCGAACCGGCAATCAGGGTAGCCATAGGATACTCCATGCCGCCGTCTCCGCCCTGTATAAAGGAATATTGCGGATAAGCATATTTTCCAAAGCGTTCTTCCATGAAGGGCAGCATCTGCACCGTTACATCGGCTACATTTTTCCAGGCTGCTTCATTAGCCGTATCACCGGGTTTGTCTTTGTAGATGGTATGCAACACTACCCCATCGGGCGTTGTTCGCACCAAATGCCGGTATGCGGTATCGGCAGCCCATACAAAATCATGCACGTTTTCCGCTACAAAATGCCATGGACGCTTAGCTGTCGAAACAGGCTTTAAATCCGTCCCTTCCCGGTCATACCCCCAGCCTATTGCATCGGCATTTTGCAAAACACCAGTAGCGCCCAAGCGGTAATTACTGTCTATATGGATCGTAACGTCATAATCTCCCCAAACACCGTAAAACTCTCTGGCTACATAAGGTGTGGGATGCCAACCGTCTTTATCATAAGCACAAATTTTAGGATACCACTGACTCATGCTGTACTGTACGCCTGTGATGGGATTATCGCGACCGGAGCGCCTGATCTGTAGCGGCACCTGGGATTCAAATACTATTTCGAAAACGGTGGAATTTCCCGGCAGCAAAGGGTCGGGCAGAGCTACTTCCATAATTGTTCCATCGAATTTCATTTTAAAATTCAAATCCTGCTGCTGTATCTGTATGCTACGGATAAACACCTTACCCATTTCATCGTTTTTAAGATGCTGAATACGATCGCCGATTCGCGCATCCCAGTCGCGCCGGCCATTAATCATCTTTTCACCTAAAGTACGGCTGCGTACATCCATCAGGCTTCCCGGCCGGAATGCATTCCAGTAAAGATGGAAATAAACTTTATCTAATGTATCGGGAGCATTATTGAAATAACGGATGGTCTGCTTGCCGGTGAGCGAGTTGTGTTGCACGTCCATATCCACGTCCATACGATACTCCACACGTTGTTGCCAGTAGCCGGATTGGGCATATAAGGTAGTCAGCATACTGCATAGCAAAATGGTCAATCCATATTTTACAGCCATATTTACGCCATTTTTAAAAAGCCTCAAATATAAACAGCTTCTCCATAAAGAAAAACCACAAGAGGGAGATTTAACCCCTTTAAGGTTTTTATCCACGAAAGTCACTAAAAACACGAAAATTTTTTCTGCTTATTTTTCGTGTACTTCGTGGTTTTTGTGGTTAAAGGTTATTTGTTTTTATCCACGAAAGTCACTAAAAACACGAAAGTTTTTTCTGCTTATTTTTCGTGTACTTCGTGGTTTTCGTGGTTGATTTTTATCCACTGGTAACAACAACAGCACCCCACCAACATCAAGCGGGTTTATTTTAATACGCTTACTTACCTTTGCTAAAAATTCAGCATGACTAAAATCTGGTTATTATTTACCTGCATTTGCCTTACAGCAATGCCGGCATTATCAAAAGACAAGGACAATTACCGCGTAGTAGTAACGCAGCAAAGCGGAGGCGGTTATGCCTTTGATTCGGTAGTTACCGCCGAAGGACAAAGTAAAGAATTGATGTATCAACGGGCCAAGGAATGGATCATTGCCCATTTCAAAACGGATGACAACAATATCAATTATAATGCAGAGGGGCCTTCCATCACCACGACCAGTACCATTGTTTTAAAAACAGGCTCGGGTTTCAACTGGTCTATCACCCATTGTGTCTGTAATTTTAAATTAAACATCCAGTTTAAAGACGGTCGCTATCGTTTTGTCTTTGACAACATCATTGTACAGGCCGCCTATGCAGACGGTATTGTAGAAACCCTGAATTATGATCAGGTGCAGAAGAATAATGCACCCGCAAAGCATATTCGCCGGGAGGTTAATGAAAAACTGGCTGCTATAGCCGACCAGCTCGCCAAAGCGGTTCAGGACGGAGGCGCAGGTAATAACGACTGGTAATCCGGTGTCAGATTTCAAATAAAACAACAATAAAACCAATAAAGACAATGCAACAAAAAGTATATATCGTTGATGCCGTTCGTACCCCCATCGGGAAATACGGCGGAGCGCTGAGCATGGTTCGTCCTGACGATATGCTGGCCTTAGTCATTAAAGCGCTGATGGAGCGCAACCCCTCCGTGGATCAAAATGCTATTGAAGACGTTATAGCCGGCGCAGCCAACCAGGCCGGTGAAGACAATCGCAATGTGGCTCGTATGGCTGCATTATTGGCCGGGCTTCCCATCACTACGGGAGGCAATACGGTCAACCGGCTTTGCGCTTCGGGACTACAATCCATCATGGATGCCAGTCGTGCTATCTTATGCGGAGACGGTGATTTGTATATTGCCGGAGGTGTGGAAAGCATGAGCCGCGCTCCTTTTGTGGTGGGTAAACCGGAAAGCGCTTATTCCCGTAAGCAGGAGATGTTTGATACCACTATGGGCTGGCGTTTTATTAATCCGCGACTGTCTGAACTGCACTATCCTTTCGGCATGGGTGAAACTGCAGAAAACGTAGCCAAACAATGGAATATTTCCCGTGAGGCGCAGGATCGTTTTGCATGGGAAAGCCAGGATAAATATCAGAAGGCTCATGAAGCCGGCAAATTCCGGGATGAAATGATTCCGGTAACGGTACAGCTTGGAAAAGGTAAAACTCAGGTAGTGGATACTGATGAACATCCCCGTTTATCTGCGCTTGAAAAATTAGCCGGTTTAAAACCTGCGTTTCAGAAAGACGGTACGGTAACTGCCGGTAATTCCAGCGGCATTAATGACGGCGCCGCCGCCTTACTGCTGGCTTCCGAAGCTGCTGTAAAAAAATACGGGCTGAAGCCTTTAGCTTCGATAAAAAGCCGGGCTATTGCGGGCGTGGATCCCTCCATTATGGGTATCGGCCCCGTTCCGGCTACGAAAAAAGCATTGGAACGTGCCGGCCTCACTGTAGCCGACCTGGGTTTGATTGAGTTGAATGAGGCTTTTGCTTCTCAGTCCATTGCTTGCATGCAGGAGTTAGAATTGGATGCAGCAATCGTAAACGTAAATGGCGGAGCCATTGCTTTAGGGCATCCCTTAGGTTGCAGCGGCGCCAGAATAGCCACTACCCTGCTACATGAGATGAAACGCCGGGATACTACTTATGGTTTAGCTACGATGTGTATCGGCGTCGGTCAGGGTGCGGCGTTGGTGGTGGAACTGGAAAGGTAAAACAGTTATTTTCCACAGTGTAAGATTGTTTTTTCATTAATGCACCAATTGCGATATCCGGAATGACATACTGTTGGTGGAATGTGAAAAGGAGAATGGGATTTGCCATTTTATCAGCCATATATTTTCTCCAATTCTAATTTTTTTATTCTGGAACGGACAGCTCCTGTTGTGCGTCCGAAATGTTGTGCCATTTCATGTACGCTCTTCCCTTCGCAATACATCACGGTCAGTTCCTGGTCCAGCGCTTCCGTCCAGGGAGTGTAGGCGCCCGAATGATTTTGCCGGGTTAATTCATAGTAGCTGAGCGGAGCGCTTTGGGGCGTTTTTGCCTCAGTAGCCACTTGTACCGAGGGGACGGTTTTCTGATTATTATCATTGCCCGGTTCTTTTAAAATGCGAATCTGCTCTGAATGCTGATGTATTTCCGGCAATAATGCTTCCGGCAAATAAATACAGCTTTTGGCTCGCGTAAGCGCTACGTACAGCAGGTTGATTTCTTCATGAAGTTTAACGGTGTTGACTACATTACCTTTCTTTTCCTTTTGGATTTTTATCAGTTTTTCTTCTGTGATAAAATCATTGACTAATTGCACGGCATCATATTCCATTCCCTTACACCGGTGCACGGTGGAGAAAATCATTTCCGCCTGTTCTTTTTCATCGTTGCCGATGTGCTTTGCCTTAATAGCGTTGATAATACCGGGAATTTCATTCCCATATTCCTTCACAATTTCTATCATCATAGCTAATTGGGCGTCTTCAGTTTTTTCCACATATTCTTCTAATTCTCCCAAGCTTTTCATCCCCCGGATCAGCCGGTCTCTAATCAGTCGGTATCTGCCGTTGTACAGGTGTAGCACATCGTATAATGATGCGCCTTCATCGGCATAGGTATAGGAGTTGATATTACCCTCGAAATAGAGATTTTTCACCTTTTTCTTTTCCGTTACATACTGAATGGCTTTCAGGAGCAGGCCGAGATTGGTTCGGGCAATAACAGCTTTCGAGCCAACGGAGCTGTTGCCGCCCTTACCACTGATATTGCATTGCGGATTGGCGCCAAGATGTTTTTTCCATTCCAACACCTTCATAGCTAAGTCGGCAACAGGCTGACCGAAGCGAAAACTGGTCGTAAGCTGATAGGTTTTAAAATCAGATTTTTCGAGTGCATTTACCGCATGTCGCCAACCGTAAATCTGCTGATGGGTATCACCGACGATAACCTTGCAGGCTGCTTGTTTTAAGAAGATATCAAGCATAGCCGGAGAGGCATCCTGCCCTTCATCAAACAGGATATAATCATAAGAAAGTACCGGTTGGGAAAGCTGGAATTTCTTGAGATAAAAATCATGGGTGATCTCCATTTCACCTTTATCCATTTTGCTCAACAACAGGCGGGTTTGCTTTTCTATTTCTTTATAATAAGTGTTGACGAATGTTCTGGCCTTATGATCGGAGACCGTGTCTATGTAGTTCAAGTCCTGTACCTTTTGCCGGTCGCTGTTACAGAAGTAGGTAATGAACTTGTTGATATGATTGGCTAAAATGTATTCGGCATGTTTTTCCCCATAGCTCCGGAGCTGTAGCAATTCTACAATATCATTGGAGGTATAGCCATGTGCCCGCACCTTATAGTCCTTCCGGAAAACGATATGTTTATAGGCTAAAGAATGTGCAGTTTCCACCCTGACATGAGCAAGACCTTTTTCTGCAAATTTTCTTTGCGCTTCCAATTTCACTGATTTATTGAAGGCTAAGTAAAGTATGCGGGAATGTGGCGGGCGCGTTTGTGCATATTCGATAATGGTGGTGGTTTTACCGGATCCCGCTACGGCATTTATTTTGATATTGCCGGCAGCATTGATGATGTCATATTGTTCAGGTGTGAGTTGCATTTCGGATAAGAAAACGACAGCAAGTTAGGATTTTTCGCTATTTTTTTATAGTCTGGAACTTTGCGAATATGGAATGTTTTTTATTTTTGATATACTGGATACCGGATAAAAATGTGCAAAACACCCGTCATTTCGGGTGACGAACGAACGAGCAATCTCCTGAAGGTAGCGCCGGTTTTCTATTGAGTAGATTTCTCCGCTGCGCTGCGAAATGACGCGTTGAGCGGGAACAAAGTCCATCCAAACACAAAATAAATAAGCTATTCCTATTGCTCTTTTTTATGCAGTGGAAAGTTTAAAATCCTGGTTTCAGATTTCCGCATACCTCATCCGTTTTTTTTCTACCTTTGCCGCCATTAAAAATTCCGCTCTTATGATCAGCCGCAGAAATATCCGGGTAAAAGTTATGCAATCCCTGTACGCCTCCGACGCCATGCTGGAGGTGACCACTGAACGAGACCCTGCATACCGGGAAAAGACCCTGCACTTGTTGAATAAATCCATCAACGCCGCTGCTGATCTGTTTGTGCTCAACCTCCTGTACCTATTTCGGATTGCGCAGTATTCAGAAACCGATGCCCGTAACCGTTCCTCAAAATACCTCCCCAGCCAGGATGACCTGAATGTCAACACCAAGTTGGCGGGAAATACCTTTCTCGGGGAAATACTGGAAAACCCTACGTTCGATGAGAAGATACGGGAAAGTAAGTTAGGACAAGCCATCGAACAGGATCGGGTAAAAAAAATGTATCAAAACCTTACCGGTACGGATGCCTATCGTGCGTATATCTCCGAGGAATCACGCACCCGGCACAGTGAGCGCGGCATCATGCAGTTTATATGGAACCAGATGCTGGAAGATGAGGCCTTTCAGGAATACCTGCATGATGAATGGACCAACTGGGATGACGATCGGGATATGACTATCATACTGATCGGTAATCTGTTCAGAAACCATAAAAATATCAACTTCCTGAATTATATTTCTGATGATAAAAAGGAATATGCCGTACAGTTACTTCGTACCACAATTGATAAAAGCGATTACTGCATGGAACTGATTGCACCCCGGCTCAAAAACTGGGATACAGACCGCGTGGCAACTATTGATATCATCCTGCTGAAAATGGGCATTTGTGAATTTTTATATTTCCCGACTATTCCTACTAAAGTTACCATAAATGAATATATTGAGATCGCTAAGAATTACAGCACACCCCAAAGCGGACAATTTATAAACGGCGTATTGGATAACCTGATGAAAGAGCTGACAGCCGGTAACAGCATTCATAAAACCGCATGGAAATAAGCATTGTCAGGGATATACCACTTCACATTCCCCTGGCTTATTCCGGTATTCCTAACAAAAACGGGGCTCCTTTTACGGAGTCCCGTTTTTTTATAAGCAGGAACAAAACTGCTTGTTTTTTTAAAAAACAATATGCTTAATGTACCACGATCTTCAGGCTCTTAGTGCCTTTATCTCCACTAACAATCATATAATAAATACCTGCGCTCAAACCGGAAATATCAATTGTATTGATTTGGTCTTTCAGCTCCTGTTTCAGTATCATCTGACCGGCAGTATTGATCATAGTCAGTGCATGGAACTGGTTCAGCCTATTTTCCACAAACAGCTTTCCGCTGGCAGGATTCGGGTACACGGCTATACCATCTTCCGGGTTAATTTGTTGCAACGAAACGGGAGCGGTGGTACTTACTACAGTATTGGTCGTAACAGCAGGATTGATATCGAAGAAAATATGTGCGGTATTGGTGATCGCATCAGCCTCTCCCAGCACGTCAGCCGACTTGATCTTATACATTACGAAACCTTTATTCGCCGTCGGATCATCAGCTGATGCAAGCTGAATATCCCTGAAATCGAAACGCAGGGTATGCACACCATTGCCCGTTTCAAAATGATTGACCGAAACCGGATGAGAGCTGCTCAGCAGTTCGAAGGTAGCAGGCTGTAAGAGGGAAGACAGCGTATCCATAATATGAATATTAAACGCCGTATCATCACCCATATTTTCAAAATTAATGGTATAGGTCAGCCATTCGCCGCCGGTGATATAGCCTGCGGGAGATACCGTTTTATCATTGGGATCGTAAGAGGCTTTAATGGTATCGGTATATACAAAAGTATTATTGCTCACATCGGCATCACCGGTAAGGGGTGTAATGCTCACCGTACTGGTTGCGGTATCACCGGGAGTGAGGGTAGTGGCCGGCGTCATAGCCACCGAAATAAAAGACGCATTTGATCCGGAAAGCCCTACCAGGTTCCAGGTAATCGTATTGCCATCCACGGACTGAGGCGTAACATTGGAGCTGCCGAAAGTGTATTTCGGACTTAACTGTAAAGTAAGCACACCATCCTGCCCGGTACAGGTATTATTAGTTGCCAGGATGTTGAGGTAGGACGTATTATCGAATCGCAGGTACCCGGACATATAGGCAGCAAGATCAAAATCCGTAGCAGAATTGCAAGCATATCCGTATTGGGCAAACATAGAAGTTTCGGTAGTAACCGTATCCAAGCGAACTGCAAAAGCGGCAGGACATACTAAATCGTAGCCGGAGGGGCTGCCGATTGGCGTCAGCGTATATTCTGAAGTAAGGTTGGGATTTTCTATAGTATAATAAGAACCCCAGCCCAGCATAAAGGTATCAATGGGCGTTCCGTCCTGACTGACCTGCATTTGCTGGGCGATATTCAGATAGGCATCTGTTCCCGGATCAAAGGTACAGTTAGCATCATTCCTCAGATAGCCGAACGAATAAATAGTGGTACACAACACATTCCCGGATATCGTAGCTTCATCAAGTACGGCGCCACCGCCTGTCAGGGCGCAGGATATAGTATAAGTACCCGGAGTGGCATATATGTGATAAGACCAGAAATATTCGGACATCAGCGTAACCGTTTCAGAGCTGCCGTCGCCCCATGAAATTATAGCGCTCAGGCCGCTGTAGTAATTATCCACGGTACCGGAAACCCCGGCATAGATGCCCGGTGTATTTGGATTGTAGGAACAGGAATCTCCTGTATTGTTGGCCAGGTCAAAGGAGGAGATTGTGGACGGCGTTTGTCCAAAGCCGTGATGCCAGGCTGCAACAAGCAATGCCATAGCTAAGCATAATTTTTTTAACATCTTTCAAAATTTTTGGGTGAAACAATTTTAAGAGTATGACGGCAAACTTATCTTTTTACCCTTAGTATCTTCCTGTTTTTTTTCATTTGATGTTGCTATAAGACTGTGACTGTTCCTTCTTCAGGAGGAGGAACATCTCAAAACCGGCATTTTTTCTACATATATCAATTTCGCCCGGTATTCATACAGGAAAATACATACGGCTCATTCAAAGGTTCCATAAAGCTCATTGATGCGTTATTTTGAGCTTTATTTATTGTAATTTTGAGCCGGAAACGATATACATGCTTACGAAACAAGAAACAGCAATCATAGCTATATTACAGCAAGGTCAGATTTTATCTTCCAAAGAAATCCATGACAGGGTAGCTGCGGAGATGAGCTATGCTACGGTAAAACGGTTGCTGGTTAAGCTTATTGCAGAGCATCTGGCAGAAGTGGTCGGTAAAGGCAAGGCGAGTAAATACAGGCTTTCGTCCGGGTATCAGTTGCTTTGTCCTGTAGATATTGAACAATATTATGAACAGGAAATTGACGAAAGAACAATCAGTGAGCGTTTTAACCTGCATTTGATTACAGATACCTTGTATAAGATACCGCTGTTTTCGCAACAGGAACTGGATGTACTGTCTGCATTGCAGCAGCAATACGAACACAATATTGCGCAGCTTTCTGATACTGGGTACCGGAAAGAGCTGGAGCGACTGGCAATAGATCTGAGTTGGAAATCATCACAAATAGAGGGAAATACCTATTCGCTTTTGGAAACGGAGCGGCTGCTCAAAGAGAAGGAAACAGCCTCCGGTAAAACAAAAGAAGAAGCTATCATGTTGTTGAATCATAAGGAAGCTATTGACTTTATTACCGGGACTCCTGATTACCTGATTCCTTTATCGGTATCTGCTATAGAGGATATTCACGGCATACTGATACAGCAATTAGGTATAGAAAAAAATCTCCGGAAAAGGAGAGTGGGTATTTCAGGAACCAACTACCGCCCTTTAGACAATGAATTTCAGATAAAGGAGGCCATGCAGCAGATGTGCCACCTGATAAACGGCAAAGAAAATGTCTTTGAAAAAGCGCTGTTGACTTTGGTGCTTATATCGTACATACAACCATTTACAGATGGCAACAAGCGTACCGCAAGGATTGTAAGCAATGCGTTACTCATGGGGTATCGCTACTGTCCGATATCTTTCCGTACTGTGGATACTGTAGAGTACAAAAAGGCCATGCTGCTCTTTTATGAGCAAAATAACATCACGGCTTTTAAGCAAATATTTACGGAACAGTTTGCTTTTGCAGTCAAAACTTACTTTTAAAAACAAAATACAATCCTGAAGATTGGGACAAGAAGTCAAAATAGCAGGGAGCCGATCATCAATAAAATTCAGGACATGCAGGCAATATCATTTTGACGGGGTGCTACTACTTTTCCGTTCATAAATCATTAAATTTACAGAAAAAATAATCGCATGAAGTGCAAGAACTATATGTATATATGCGCACTGCTCCTGCCGGTATGGCTCAGCAGTTGCAAAGACAGGTTTCCTCCCGATGCTGAAGAGTTTTTCTCTTTCTATGCCGATGGGGAATTTTCTTATTATCCGCAGGAGGAGGGTTCTTCCTTTGGAGGGACATGGCAAACACTAAAAGCTGGAAAATCCGGAGCGACTGATTACGCGATTTATGCATATAATAACAGGTATTATAGCCACACAAACCCCACAACTTTGGGAGCTTTTTCGTTTAGATTCAACGTAAATTATATACCTGAACAAGATACTGTAATTATAGATGGAAATGCAGTTACTGTAGATATCTATGACCTGCTCATGGCGGGTAATTCTTATACATTAGAATATCCTTTAACCGGGAAAATAATTTTCACTCAACGTAATCAGGAAAAATTAGCCGGCACATTTGAGTTTGATGCTTATAAACTTAAACAGGAAGACGGGGAGTGGCAAATAACCGATACGGTGCTACATATTACAAAGGGCAGGTTTGCCATCATTCCGTCTAAGTAAGATTGCTCATTTTTAATAAAAACAAGGCTCAACAATACGTTCATCTTATGAAGCACTTATGGATATGCACACTGCTCCTGCCGGTACTGCTTAGCAGTTGTAAAGACAGGTTTCCTCCCGAGGCCGAGGAATATTTCTCTTTCTATGCCGACGGGGAGTTTTTTTATTATCCCCAAGAGAGAGGTCTTGGCTTTGGAGGTACAGGGCAAACACTAAAAGCTAAGAAATCCGGAACAACCGCCTACCGCATTTATGCTTATAGTAGAAAAGATCCGGTCGCAACCGGTGCTGTTTCATTTGAATTTAGTGAAAATCACATACCTGATAAAGACACCATTTTTTTAGATGGAAGCAGCAATACTGTTTCTGTTTTGGATTTAAAAACAGAAGGCAACAGTTTTGTTTTAGCGCCACCTCTTATGGGGAAAATTACTTTTTACCAGCGTAATATGGACAAATTAACTGGCACATTTGAATTTCAGGCAAGTCAGAGTACCGGTAAAGTACTTACCGTTACCGAAGGCAAATTTTCCATCATTCCATCCAAGTAAATCGGACTTACTCAACTGTTCAAGATGTTAAGTAGCACACCCCGAACTGTAGATAAAACAGATTTACAATCTGCATTCATATAATAGGGATTCCAAAATGCGAAAAGCGGATTTTTGCATTTTGACTTTTACATTAACAGCAAAATATTCTCCCATAAAAAATCTCCGAAGCGATTAAAACACTTCGGAGATTTTTTATGGAGCTTATACGGATCAGGCTACTCCAAACTCCCTGCGAATGACGTTAAGACAGCTTCCGGCACGGAACCATTCAATCTGTTGCTGATTGTAGGTATGATTGGCCTGGAAATTTTCTTCGCTGCCGTCCTTATGGTGGAGTACCACAGTCAGCGGTTTTCCGGGTGCAAAATCCGTAAGACCCAGAATATCTATCGTATCATCTTCCTGAATCTTATTATAATCTTCCTTGTCGGCAAAGGTGATGCCCAGCATACCCTGCTTCTTCAGATTGGTTTCGTGAATACGGGCAAATGATTTTACCAATACCACACGAACACCAAGATGGCGCGGTTCCATAGCCGCATGTTCCCGGCTGCTGCCTTCACCGTAGTTCTCATCGCCTACCACTACCGATCCTATGCCGGCGGCTTTGTAAGCACGCTGTGTATCGGGCACCGGACCGTATTCGCCGGTCAGAGCGCTTTTCACGCTATTGGTTTTTTCATTGTAATAATTGGTAGCGCCAATCAGCATATTATTGGAGATATTGTCTAAATGCCCGCGGAATTTCAACCAGGGACCGGCCATGGAAATATGATCCGTAGTACATTTTCCTTTTGCCTTAATCAGCAGCTTCAGCCCTTTCAGATCGGTACCCTCCCATGCCGGGAAAGTCTCCAACAATTGCAAACGCTGCGAATCAGGAGCCACTTTTACCTGTATGTGCGTACCGTCTTCCGCCGGCGCCTGAAAGCCCGGATCATCCACATCAAAACCGCGTGGCGGCAGTTCAAATCCGGTGGGCGGATCTAATTTCACCTGCTCACCGCGCTCATTGGTCAGGGTATCGGTCAGCGGATTAAAGGTCAGGTCGCCGGCAATAGCCATAGCCGTAACCAATTCGGGACTGCCTACAAAAGCATAGGTATTGGGATTGCCATCCTGGCGTGCGGCAAAGTTCCGGTTAAAGGAATGCACGATGGTATTCTTCTCGCGTTTTTCAGCGCCTTCCCGCGCCCACATGCCGATACAGGGACCGCAGGCATTGGCAAATACCGTACCGCCCATTTTTTCAAAAATATCAATAAAGCCATCACGGCGGATGGTGTAGAACACCTGCTCCGACCCGGGCGTGATGGTATATTCCGATTTTGCTTTTAAGCCTTTATCAATAGCCTGTTGTGCTAAGTTGGCCGCACGGCTGATATCTTCATAGGAAGAATTGGTGCAGGAGCCGATCAGCCCTACCTTAATATCGGTCGGCCATTCATTGGCTTTGGCGGCGTCCTTCATTTTGGAGATAGGCGTGGCCAGATCGGGAGTAAAAGGCCCGTTCAGATAAGGTTCCAGCATGGATAAATCCAATTCGATCACCTCATCGAAATAATGTTCGGGATGGGCATATACTTCCGGATCGCCGGTCAGGTGTTCCCGGATACCATTAGCCAGATCGGCAATCTCTGCCCGGTTAGTGGCACGCAGGTAGCGCTCCATACTGTCATCATAACCGAAGGTGGAAGTAGTAGCGCCTATTTCCGCGCCCATATTGCAGATGGTTCCTTTACCGGTAGCGCTGATATTACGGGCGCCCTCACCGAAGTATTCGACTACGGCGCCGGTACCGCCTTTTACCGTAAGCTTTCCGGAAACCCATAAAATAATATCTTTAGGAGAAGCCCAGCCGTTCAGTTTACCTTTCAGGTGAACACCGATCAGTTTGGGCATTTTCAGTTCCCAGGGTAGCCCGGCCATCACATCACAGGCATCTGCTCCGCCTACGCCGATTGCAATCATGCCTAAGCCGCCGGCATTAGGCGTATGCGAATCCGTACCAATCATCATTCCACCGGGGAAAGCGTAGTTTTCTAATACGACCTGATGGATAATACCTGCACCGGCCTTCCAGAAACCGATACCGTAGCGGTCGGAAACGGAAGCCAGAAAATCATAAACCTCTTTATTGGTATCCACGGCAACTTTCAGATCGGTTCCCGCTTCGGCTTTTGCCTGAATAAGGTGGTCGCAGTGAACGGTAGAAGGCACCGCTACTTTATCCCGGCCGCAGGTCATAAACTGCAGAAGCGCCATTTGTGCCGTAGCATCCTGCATCGCTACCCTGTCCGGACGGAAATCCACATAATCTTTTCCCCTTTCCAATGCATGAGCAGCGGGATGATCCAAGTGAGCATACAGTATTTTTTCCGTAAGCGTAAGCGGTCTGTTGAGTAAGGTACGGGCAGCTTCAATTTTGCCGGGGAGGCCGGCATAAACTTTTTTAATGAGGTCTAAATCAAAGGGCATGTTGTTATGATAATTGAATAATGAAAGATAACATGCAATATACTGTTGCTTCCGGCTAACAGCAATGTTGCGGATGGCAAATTTACTTCATTATCAAGACAAAGAAAAATTATGACGGCTTCATGACCTTAAAATTTCATGAAAACCCTATTGAGGATATCTATTATGAGGAATTATGGATTATGGATTATGGATTATGGATTATGGATTATGGATTATGGATTATGGATTATGGATTATGGATTATGGATTATGGATTATGGATTTTTGCTCACAGATAGCACAGATGATATTTTGCAATGAATTTATTGTATTTTTATTTTTGCATCTTGCATTTTTAAAGCCTTCGTACATTTGTGAGTTAGCAGCAATCCTCTTGAAAAACCCGAATCTAAAAAAGCTTATGACAATTAGTAAAAAGATATTGCTCCGCAACAAAGCCAACATCCTTTACGGCATCTGTTTAGCCCTTTTGCTGTTTTTTCTAAAATGGTTAGAACTTCGGTTGATTATTTTCAACCATTCGTATGAAATTTATATCGGAGTTATTGCCGTTTTATTTACAGGATTGGGAATGTATTTAGCCTTGAAATTATCAAAACCAAAAATTGAAACCGTTATTATTGAAAAAGAAATTTACATTGAAAAACCGGGAAGCTTTGCGCCAAATACTACACTCATCTCAGAGCTTGAACTCAGTAAAAGAGAATTGGAAGTTTTAGCGCTTTTGGCAAAAGGACACAGTAACCAGGAAATCGCATCGCAGCTTTTTGTTTCGTTAAGTACCGTGAAAGCACACAATCAAAACCTTTTTGAAAAATTAGACGTAAAAAGAAGAACACAGGCGGTTGAAAAAGCCAGGAGGTTGAATATCATATCCTAAACACCTGTACTTTAGTATAAAATCCGGATTAAACCCATAAAAACAGCCGAAAGTATAAGTAAAAAGAACATCGCTTTTCTAACCTTTGCATCAACAAAAATAATTTCAACAAATGCAAAAAAACATCCTCATCTACGGACTTATTTCGGGCATTATCGTTTCAACCATAATGCTGTTTTCAATAAATTATTACAGCCATTGCGAGGGCAATGCGGACTGGAATATGAGCATGGCCATAGGTTATGCTTCGATGCTCATCGCTTTTTCGATGGTATTTGTTGGCATCCGAAATTATCGCGACAAATTCAATAAGGGCAACATCAGTTTTGGAAAAGCTTTTAAAATCGGAATTTTGATTGTACTGGTAGCTTCAACCATTTATGTTATTTCCTGGTTGATTTGTTATTTCTTTTTCATCCCCGACTTTTTGGACAAATTTAATGCTCAGGAAATTGAAAATATGAAAGCGAGCGGAGCAACAATTGCAGCAATAGAAAGCAAGACAAAAGAGATGGAAAAATTTGCAATAATGTACAAAAACCCCTTCTTCAACGCAATGATGACCTATGCGGAAATTTTACCTGTCGGTTTAATCGTAGCACTCATCAGTTCATTAATTTTAAAGCGAAAATCAACAAATAACGCGATATAAAATCAGGGCATTTTCTATAAGTGAGGAAATATAGAACAGAACACAAGTCATGAACTTTTCTTACGATGCTCTATGGAGTTGAAGGTCTGCCTCGCCTGTGCGGGGCATATTTCGATCATACAAAAAACCAGTTACTTTTCAGTTTGAATATTGGATTTCCGATTATTATTACAATTATTTCATTTACTTAATAAATGAAAATGAACAATATTTCTGTTTAAGCATTTGTATTTTTGAAAATTCTATTACATTAGTAGCGTTTTTCTCAATCTTTTCAGATTATGATACAGTTGTTTCGTAATAAAATTTATCAGGAATTCATTGAAGATTTCCCGGTATATAAAAAAACCAACACCTTAGATAAGCTCCGCAAAAAAGAATACGGCCGCTTAGATAAAAACAGGCAGATATACCTGGACTATACGGGAGGTAATCTTTACACCAAAGGGCAGGTAAAAAAACACTTATCGCTGCTGTTGCACCATACCTTCGGGAACCCGCATTCTACCAATCCCACTTCGCAATTTTCGACTATATTAGTGGAGGAAACCCGCAAATACGTATTGCAATACTTCAATGCCAAAGACGATTATTTCTGCATATTTACACCTAATGCTTCCGGGGCTTTGAAGATTGTGGGAGAAAGTTATCCTTTCGGAAAAGATTCCTTTCTATTGCTGTCCTTAGACAATCATAACTCCGTAAACGGCATCCGGGAATTTGCCAAGAAGAAAGGAAGCGGATACCGGTATTCCCCCTTACATATCAGTAATCTGGAATTAAATGAGCAGGAACTGAACCAGCAGCTCCATGCACACCAGGACTGCGATAACAAACTGTTTGCCTTTCCGGCGCAATCCAATGTGTCGGGCGTTAAGCATCCTCTGCGTTATGTAAAACAGGCGCAGGACAAAGGCTGGGATGTATTGTTAGACGCGGCCGCTTTTGTCCCGACCAACAGGTTAGATCTGCAGGAAGTGCAGCCGGATTTTGCTTCCGTATCTTTTTACAAAATATTCGGCTACCCTACCGGCCTCGGATGTTTGTTGCTGCGTAAAGCAAAATTTGAAAAGTTAGTAAAACCCTGGTATGCCGGCGGCACCATTTCCATGGCATCAGCCACTTATGACAGCCATTTTTTAATGCCGAATCATGAACGTTTTGAAGACGGCACATTAAATTATTTAGACATTCCCGCCATAAAAATCGGATTGGAATATATTGAAGGAATTGGGATGGATACCATCAATAAACGGGTGCAGAGCTTAGCCGGCTGGCTGTTGAAAAAGCTTAAAGATCTACAGCATAATAACGGCAAACCGCTGATAAAAATTTTCGGACCTGAAGATATGGATGCAAGAGGCGGTACCCTAGTGATGAATTTTTATAATCAGCAGGGCGAACAATATCCTTACACTTATATTGAATCGGAGGCCAATAAAAAAAACATCTCTATCCGCACCGGATGCTTCTGTAATCCCGGAGTGGATGAAACCACCAACTGCCTGTTACCGGAAAGTTTAGCAGAATTTTTCGGCACACACAGCGATGGAAATTTTCGCCACATGATGGAGGTAACGGGACATTTAAGAGGCTCTGTCAGGATATCGTTAGGGCTGGCCAGTAATTTTAAAGACGTGCTGGCTTTTTACCATTTCACCCGGACTTTCTTAAACCGGTAGCGGGAATGCAAAAGTAAAAGGTCAAAATGCAAAAAGGCGGAATGCTACAAGCTAAAGCAACATAGCATTAACCCTGTCTTTTCTGAAGCAGGTATCAACAAGAATTCACCGTGTACCGGCAGCTTGTTCATCTGTCTTCTACAACAGGGGAAATAGCGGGCTATTATTCTTCACAGCCGCATTAATCGGGGTTATTATATAACTTCACTATAACAAACAACAAAAGGGTGCATTTCACATAGCCCCATTTTACATTTTACATCAGCATGTCCTTTCCTTGCTGTACTTTTGCCTGCTATGGTGTATTATGTTATCGGCCTGATGTCCGGAAGCTCCTTAGATGGCTTAGATATAGCTTATGTGCAGCTTACGGAAGTCAGAGGTCAATGGTCTTATGAAATTGAGGAAACAGCCTGTATGCCTTATCCGGAGGAATGGGTGGAAAAGCTGAGCCAGGCCGCTTCGCTACAGGCTCCGGAACTATTCCGCCTGCATACCGCCTACGGGCATTATGTCGGCAATGCGGTTGCACAATTTATAGAGCATTTCCAGTTGCAGCACCGCTTACATTTTGTAGCATCGCATGGCCATACCGTTTGGCATGAGCCGGAAACCCGCACCACAGTGCAGATTGGCGATGGCGCTGCCATTGCGGCTATCCTGCAGGTCCCTGTCATCAGCGATCTGCGCAATGTGGATGTCGCTCTTGGCGGACAGGGCGCCCCCATTGTTCCTGTTGCAGATCGCTATCTTTTTTCCGAATATGATTTTTGCCTGAATATCGGAGGCATTGCCAATATCACCATAAACCAGGAGCAACCCCGCGCTTTCGATATATGCCCAGCAAACCAATTACTGAACCACTTCGCGCAACAGGCAGGGCTGCCCTATGACCGGGGCGGACAGGTGGCTCAAACGGGACAGGTAAATACGGCGGTTTTGGAAGCGGCAGGACGCTGCGCCTATTACCAGGCCGCTCCGCCGAAATCGTTAGATAATCGCTTTGCAAAAGATATTCTGATCCCTTTGTTTCAACCGAATGATAAGGCAGCCGACAGCCTGAGTACGGCGGTGCAACATATTGCCGGACAAATTAAACGGGCCGTACTACCCTATTTGCAGGCGGAAAAAAATCAAAAAATGCTCGTAACCGGCGGAGGTGCATTAAACGACTTTTTGATTAAAAAAATACAGGAGGAATTGGGTAATGACGTCTCAGTTGTAGTTCCGGATGAAAATACCGTGCTGTATAAGGAAGCTTTGGCTATGGCACTGATCGGAGCTTTACGCTGGCGGGAAGAAGTGAATGTCTGGCATTCCGTTACCGGCGCTTCACGCAGCAGTATCGGCGGCGCTATATGGCTTTCCTGACAGCTCCATCTATAACCTTTAATCCCTTATTTTTGCGCATTCCGAAGCTGCTAAAGCTTCCGGCGTATTATTTCTTTTAGCTTTTTAATCTTAACCGGTGCAGCAACACGACGAACTCATCAAACATCCTGCCGTTCTGATCGGCTTTTCGCTGGCAGTTCTGATCATGCTCCTGCTTGACCTGGGCGTATTCAACAAGAAAAGCCATGAGGTCAGCAGCAGGGAAGCATTGGTATGGTCTGTTGTTTGGATTTCGCTGGCTATGGTATTCAGCGGCGTGATTTATTACACTATGGACTTCAACAGCTTTGCAAAATTTCAGTCGGCATACTGGATCGAAAAAGCGCTGTCAGTAGATAACCTGTTTGTATTTATCCTGGTTTTCCGTTCTTTTAAAACACCCAAAAAACTACATCATAAAGCCCTGTTCTGGGGCGTTATCGGCGCTTTGGTATTTCGGGCTATCTTCATCTTTGCTGGTGTGGCATTGATTAAAAAAACTTATTTGCCGGAGATGGACATCTTCGGGCAAATGGTTTCCGTCAATGTGGTGCTTACTATCTTCGGCTTTTTCCTGCTTTATGCAGGCATCAAATCGTGGTTTGCCAAATCGCATCAGGCAGAAGAATCTTCCGACACGGATTATCAGCAGAATATAGGCGCAAGAATTATTCAAAAGCTGTTCCGGGTTTCCAAAAACTATCATGGCGATCGTTTTTTTACCCGTGAGCATGGCAAACGGGTAGCCACAAGATTATTGTTGGTATTGGGCGTGATAGAATTTACCGATCTTATTTTCGCCGTAGATTCCATTCCCGCCATTTTTGCCATTGCCCCGGATGATCCGTTCATTTTATATACCTCCAATATTTTTGCTATCCTGGGCTTGCGGGCGCTGTATTTTCTGTTAGCCAATTTCATTGACCGTTTCAGTAAGCTCAAATACGGACTGGCACTCATTTTATCCTTTATCGGGGTAAAGATGCTGATCCAGCCTTTTTATCATTTTTCCGAAGCCTTATCCTTATCCATTGTGGGTGGTGTACTGCTGGTATCCGTTTTGGTTTCCCTGATTGCTACCCGAAAATCGGTAGAAACAAACCGGGAAGATCATTGATAAAACAACGATAAGGCAAAAGTAAAAAGGCAAAATGCAAAGTAAAAAGCAAATATAATAATCCATTGCACACAAAGGAACAAAGAGTACAAGGGGTACAACGATAAATAATGTAAAAAAATCAGCATGCCATATTCTTTGTTTCTTTGTTACCGTAGTTTCGTTGCGTGAAACAAAGAACGTCAGGCTAAGCATTTTTTCACACAAAGAAGCAAAGAGTACAACGAAAGAGACGGGAATAGCTGCATGTCTTCGTTTCTCTGTTACCGTTGTTTCGTTGTGTGAAATTTCGGCGTAATGGATATTTGTGGTGTTTTTTGTGTGAGATTATTCAATTTTTGATTTAATGCCCGCTCTTCTGCAATTTCCCCCTTATTTTATTGTAATTTTGCCAGCCTTTCAGCATATATAAGTTAGTTTAATTACAATGATAAAGATTACATTTCCCGATGGGAATATACGCGAATATGAACAGGGCGCCAGCGCTTTAGACATTGCCCGCTCCATCAGTGAAGGCTTAGCCCGCAAGGTGCTGGCTGCAGAAGTGAACGGACAGGTAGTAGATGCATTCCGGCCTTTAAATACCGATGCATCGTTGAAATTACTGACCTGGGAAGATACTGGCGGAAAATCCACCTTCTGGCATTCCAGCGCACACCTGATGGCGGAAGCTATTGAGTCGGTTTACCCGGGAACAAAATTTGCCATAGGCCCTCCGATTGAAAACGGCTTTTATTATGATTTGGATTTAGGTGATCGCACCATCGGTGAAAGCGATTTAGAGCAGATTGAAAAAAAGATGAAGGAATTAACCACGCAAAAGAATGCCTATGAGCGTAAAGAAGTGGCTAAGGCCGATGCCATCCGATATTTTACCGAAAAAAATGATCCCTACAAATTAGAACTGATTGACGGTTTGCAGGATGGTCAGATTACTTTTTATACGCAGGGGAATTTTACGGATTTATGTCGCGGACCTCATATTCCCAATACCGGTTTTATCAAAGCCATAAAGCTCACCAATATTGCCGGCGCTTATTGGCGGGGTGATGAAAAAAATAAAATGCTGACCCGTATTTACGGGATCACTTTCCCTGCTCAAAAAGAGCTGGAGGAATACCTGCATCTTGTAGAAGAAGCTAAAAAGCGGGATCACCGCAAATTGGGCAAAGAGCTGGGGCTGTTTGCATTTTCCGAAAAAGTCGGTAGCGGCCTGCCTTTATGGTTGCCCAAAGGTGCTATGCTCCGGGAGCGCTTGCAACAGTTTCTGCAACGCGCCCAGGTAGAAAGCGGCTATTTGCCGGTAGTAACGCCTCATATCGGCGCCAAACAGTTGTATGTAACATCAGGTCACTGGGAAAAATACGGTAAAGACAGTTTTCGCCCGATTACTACGCCGCAGGAAGGAGAAGAATTTCTGCTGAAACCGATGAACTGTCCGCATCATTGTGAAATTTACAAAGCGGAACCACGATCCTATCGCGATTTACCGCTGCGCCTTGCCGAATTTGGTACGGTATATCGCTATGAGCAAAGCGGCGAACTGCACGGCATAACCCGTGTCAGAGGCTTTACCCAGGATGATGCACATTTGTTTTGTCGCCCGGATCAGGTGAAGGAGGAATTCAAAAAGGTTATAGACTTAGTGATGTATGTGTTCAATTCCCTCAATTTCCACGATTTCACGGCGCAGGTTTCCCTGCGGGATAAAGAAGACCGGAGTAAATATATCGGCAGTGATGAAAACTGGGAAATAGCGGAAAATGCCATTCGCGAAGCAGCAGCGGAAAAAGGATTGAAAACGGTGGAAGAATACGGCGAGGCGGCATTTTACGGCCCCAAGCTGGACTTTATGGTAAAAGATGCGCTGGGCAGAAGCTGGCAATTAGGCACCATCCAGGTGGACTATAATTTGCCGGAGCGTTTTGAATTAGAATATGTGGACAGCGATAATGCCCGTAAACGACCGGTAATGATTCACCGTGCGCCATTCGGTTCGATGGAGCGTTTTATAGCAGTTTTGATTGAACATTGCGGCGGCAATTTCCCTTTATGGCTCAGCCCGACCCAGGTTCGTATCCTGCCGATTTCCGATAAGTTTACAGACTATTGCTATGAGGTAAAAGATATACTTAAAGCGGCGGATATCCGGGTGGAAATTGATGAACGTAATGAAAAAATCGGCCGGAAAATCCGCGATGCGGAAATGGACAAGATACCCTATATGTTAGTGATCGGCGAGAAAGAAATGCAGGAAAAAACTGCGGCTGTCCGTCGTCATGGCAAAGGAGATTTGGGTACAAAAAGTGTACTGGCGTTCGCGGATGATATCCGGGTTGCTGTGAGCCGCTTAGAATAACAGCTCACCGTCTGCCATACGGCCCGCCGCCATTCTGCAGAATCTATATGTGCTTTGAGCAAAAATGCAAAAGTCAAAAGTCAATATGCGTTGCCTGGCATTAGGGTGTCGTTTACTGAACCAGCTTTCTTAGCGCTCTTTTGTTTCACACAAAGAAACAACGGGAACCAAGATACAAAGCATATAGTGTGCTTACGTTTTCGAGTTGATTAAACAAGCGGACAGAATTCCCGAAAAATTCTTAAAGCATTTAACGGGAACGGACGGGCTTTATGAAGTTCGGGTTGAACATCAATCCAACATTTACCGGATTTCCTGTTGCTTCGATGACGGTCAGCTTGTCATTTTTTCAATGGGTTTCAAAAAAAGACCAGAAAGACACCGCAAAAGGAAATTGATAAGGCAGAACGATTAATGAAAGCATATTTTGAACGCAAAAAATAAGCATTATGGAAAAATATAAAAACATAAAAACTTTTGATGAACTGTTAGACCTCGAACACGGAAAAATCGGAACAGAAAACCGAAACCAATACGAACAAAAAGCACAATATTTCGTCATCAGCGAAATGCTGAAAGAGGCTCGCAAAAAGGCCAATATGACACAGGAACAGCTTGCCGAAAAAGTAGGAACTAAAAAGAGCTATATCTCCCGGCTTGAAAATGGGAAATGTGATATTCAGCTTTCCACGCTATACAGGATTTTTGAGTTTGGGCTTGGCAAACGGGTAAATATATTGTTTGGGTAATAAACAATATAAAAATACTTTGAGCGCCAAACACGATGATTAATGTGATTGCATTTTCCCTTGATACAGGCTTTTAAAATGGAAATTCGCCGGGTACTCCGGCACACAATTTTTCCTGCTCTTAGTATGCCATATCTCCCTACTTACACCGGCATAAATTCGCAATTTCAATAACAAAAAATTTACCAAACAGCATTTTCAATAACTATTTTATATTTATTTACAATACATTATACATATAGTGATGAAACCATTGGGAAGGAATCAGAATATCCGCTTACCTTTGCGCACGAATAATTAATCAATCGTGCAAAACAAACCTTCTTTATGGGGCAGCATCGTCGGTATGAAATGTCCCAAGTGCCGCCAGGGGCACATGTTCAAAAACCGTAGTGTTTTTCCTTTAAATCAGTTTATGCAGATGCCGGAGCATTGCAGTGAATGCGGGCAAAAGATGGAATTGGAAGTCGGCTTTTACTACGGCACCGGATACGTCAGCTATGCCTTAAGTGTAGCACTGTCGGTCTTTAACATGGTCTGGTACTGGCTGATTTTCGGCCTGTCCTTTTTCGACTACAGCCTGTTCTGGTATCTTGGGGTGAATGTGGTGATCCTCATTCTGGCGCAGCCCTGGCTGATGCGCTATGCAAGGGTATTGTACCTTTACATGTTCGTAAAATACGGCAAAGGCTCCTCTGTTGAAACCGAAGTCTGAAGCGCTATCACCGACTGAAACGATACTATGAGCAAAATTCCTACAGCATTTAAGGAACGCGATTTACAGCGCATGGTAGGTAATCTCCTGCGCTGGGGAGTCATCACCGCAATCATTATTGTGGCAACAGGCTTGTTTCTATATCTGTTTCAGAAGGGCAATGGAACAGTAAGCTATGCCGAATTTAATCCGCTCCGGTTCCAGGGATTTGCTGCCTTATTCAAAGGTCTGCTGAGCGCCGATTATCATGCAGTGATACAATTGGGTGTGATGCTGCTGATTGCTACGCCGGTTGTGCGGGTAATTATAGCCCTGATTGGTTTTGCCTTAGAGAAAGACCGCTTATATGTAGTAATTTCCCTGATTATTTTGGGCGTGATCCTGTTCAGTATTATATACGGCTACACAGCCTGATGCCGGTTACTGTTGTTGTAATTGCAGATTTCTGAGCAGGTATTTTCCAATCAGATCAAATTCTATATTTACAGGCATACCTGCCCTTAATGTTTCAAATGTGGTATGACTGAACGTGTAAGGAATAATGCTTACGGTAAAAGTATTTCCGGTCAGGTCAAAGGCGGTCAGACTAACTCCGTTAACGCAAACCGAGCCCTTTTCTACAACAAGCGGAGCGAAATTGCTGTCGAATGTAAACTGAAATAAGCGGTTGCCGTCTTCTGCGGATACCTGCGTACACAGCCCGCAAGTGTCCACATGTCCCTGAACAATATGTCCGTCTAAGCGGTCGCCCATCTTCATTGCCCGTTCCAGGTTAATTTGTTGTCCGGCCTTCCAGTTGCTGAGATTTGTTTTGGATAAGGTTTCCGCTACGGCAGTTACGCGGTGGGTATCCTGCTCTGTGGCGGTTACCGTCAGGCATACGCCGTCATGTGCAACAGACTGATCCACCTTCAGCTCATGCGACAGCGCACTTTGAATGCTGAAATGGGTAAGCTGATTGTCCTGTTCCACATTAAGAAGGGTTCCTGTAGTTTCTATAATTCCGGTAAACATAAATATACCTTATTGCTTCGTGCCTGTTCCCGTATGATACTGCATACCATCAGGGGTCAGTACGCTTAAATTGATCTTCAGAAGCGAGTCGCTTTGAAAATAAAAATTCATCTGGCCTGATATCGTATCGCTTTCACTGCAGAAGAATTGCCCGCCGTCGGTATATTCAATCAGGGTATCGGTAAGCACATTGCCAAAGCGGTCTGCCGTGACCTGGAGGCTTTGTCCGTTATTGCAAAACCCGGTTACCGCAAGATGATTCCGGGAAGTATCTTCCCGGCTGGTAAACACTAATTGGCGCAGGACAATTTCCGCGATAGAAGAATCGGGCAGCAAAACCGTATCGTTAAACAACCAGCTACCGGTAAGCCGGTCGTTGGGGAATATGCAGACAGTGCTGTCCGGGATACCAGGGAAACCCCAGTTATAATTAATCGCATAGGGGTTATTACAATAATGATTTGTGAGCCGGTCATCACCATTTGTTGCCGGCGGGTCTTCATACTTTTTACAAGCACCCCACAGTATTCCGGCAAGCGCCAGCATACTGATCGTGCATAATTTCCATTTCAGATGCGTCATACAATGCGATTTCTATAATAACTGATGTCGGGTAAAAATAGTGTGACAAAGTAAAATAAAAAAACCGAAGGAACTTGGCCTTCGGTTTTTTTAATTAATGCTATTGTAATTATGCATCTTTTTCTTCACTGTTAACCAGGTTGTTTACAAACTTGGCAATAGCAGCGATGCGTGCATGATTCAGGGTATAGTGGATGAACTTTCCGTCACGTTCGGTCAGCACGATATTAGCACGACGTAAAATAGCTAAATGCTGTGAAGCCACGGACTGCTCTAAGCGCAGTTTAACATAAATGTCCGTTACATTCATCCTTTTGTTTTCCTCCAGCAGCTTCACAATCTGCTGACGCAGCTTGTGGTTAATGGCTCTAAGTGTCATTGCGGCACTTTTAACGGCAACATAATCTAATTTCAATGGTTCTGTTGCGCTTTCTTTGTGGTTAATGCTCAATGTTTCTGTCGACATTATTATTCTTTAGTTTTAAAAAAGAGTGGATAAATAAATATATTAATAGTGTTTCAACCCGGATACTGAATTTAATTTCATACTCATAAAACACAAACCGGCATTTATGCAAATCTGCCCGATCAGTGTTCAGGTGCTAAGGTTATTTTGAGATTTAATTTTTTAGACTGCAAATTTACATAAAAAACTTTTTATATAACGGAGCATACACCTAAGAATTATGATATTTATAAAGGCTTACAAATTTTTTAACTAAAAATTTGTGATCCTTAACAGATATTCGCCTGATTTTCCACACTTTCCTATTTATGTCTGAAAATCTGAATATCATTCAGGGTACTAAAACGGAGCAATATGATCATATTCTTCCGCAAATTGAAGCGCTAATCCGGCAGGAAGACGATTTGATTGCCGCGTTAGCCAATACTTCGGCTGCGCTTCACATGCAGTTTGGCTGGCTGTGGATCGGTTTTTACCTGAAGAAAGGATCCGAGTTGGTTTTAGGCCCCTTTCAGGGTCCAATAGCCTGCACGCGTATTGCATTCGGTCGCGGCGTTTGCGGAAGTGCCTGGCAGCGGGGAAGTACGGTCATTGTGCCGGATGTAAATGCATTTCCGGGTCATATTGCCTGTAGTTCCCGTTCAAAATCAGAAATCGTGGTACCAATAATTCGCAACGACAACGTGGTGGCGGTATTGGATGCAGACAGCGAGCATTGGAATATGTTTGATGAAACGGATGCAAAGTACCTGGAACGCATTGCAGCATGGCTACCCTTCTGATATTAAAACCGCATTTGCCTGATTATTCATGCTTATTTTTCGAATTACAGCCGCTCTATGCTCCTTATTTATACCACAAGTGCCATAACTTACATATAAGTTTAAAAATTTACGAATGCACCCTTTTCTATGCAGTATAAATACTAACTTTGTTGGCATTATCAAGATCATTTTAATCATCTCAATCCCCCCTTTAAATTTTTTGCACAATCAGCAATGGAAGATTTTTCATTTGTGACCAATGCTCACCCGGCATACATTGAATCCCTTTACAATGACTATTTATCCAATCCCCGTCAGGTGGATCCGGAGTATAAGAAATTCTTTGAAGGATTTGACTTCGCTATTTCAAAAGGCCAGGGCGTTAATGGAGCAGCAGTTTCCCGAACTAATGGTGAAACCCTTGACAATAGTCAGCTCCGTAAAGAATTTGCCGTTTTGGAACTCATCAAAGGCTACCGGAAACGGGCGCACCTGATTGCTGATACCAATCCGATTCGCCCTCGTAAAGACAGGAAACCTCATCTTGACCTGGCCTATTTCGGGCTTAGTGACGCAGATTTGGAAACGTCTTTTGAAGCCGGGCAGTTTATCGGTTTAGGAAAAGTAAAGCTGAAAGACATCCTGGCACGCCTGAATAAAATCTATGCAGGGCATATCGGTATTCAGTTTACTTATATGAACCGCATGGATGCCCATAAATGGGTGGAAAAGCATTTTGAAGAATTAATGCTGCAGCGTTTTTCTTTGGGAGAGCAAAGACGCATCTTAGAAAAACTGAACTATGGCGTAATTTTTGAAAAATTCCTGAATACTAAATTCATCGGCCAAAAGCGCTTTGGCTTAGAAGGCGGCGAAAGCATGATTCCGGGTTTAGATGCCATGATTAATACCGCCGCAGATGCCGGCGTAAAAGAAGTAGTGATTGGAATGGCACACCGCGGTCGCCTCAATGTATTGGCGAATATCATGCGCAAAACCTACGAGCATATTTTCTCGGAATTTGAAGGTAATATGCCCACCGATATGACGATGGGCAGCGGTGATGTAAAATACCACATGGGTTTTCATTCCGATGTTAAAACAGTATCCGGAAAGGATGTCAACCTGCAATTATTGCCCAATCCTTCCCATCTCGAGGTAGTGGATCCTTTAGTTGCCGGCTTTGCCAGAGCCAAATCGGACGTGTTATACGGACGGGAATACGATAAATGCCTGCCGATATTAATTCACGGTGATGCCGCAATTGCAGGCCAGGGTGTCATATATGAATTGCTACAGATGAGTATGCTGAAAGGTTATTGCACCGGCGGAACCGTGCATTTTGTCATCAATAATCAAATCGGGTTTACAACCGATTTCGATGACGCCCGTTCTACTGACTACTGCACCAGCATTGCCGCTATGGTACACGCGCCTGTACTGCATGTGAACGGAGACGATCCCGAAGCCGTAGTGAAGGCTTGTATTTTCGCTATTAATTATCGTCAGAAATTCAATGAGGATATCTTCATTGATATGGTCTGCTATCGTAAACACGGCCATAACGAAGGCGATGAACCTAAATTTACGCAACCTCAGTTGTATGCCCTGATTGACAAACATCCGAACCCCAGGGAAATTTATACCCGCTACCTGATAGACAACGACTCTCCGGACGCTACAGAAATGGCAAAGGAATATGAAAAGAAATTCTGGGATGAACTTCAGGCAAGATTGGATGAAACCAAACAAAAACCCCTGCCCTATACCTTTCAGAAACCGGAACTTTGGTGGCAGCAATTAAGAAAAGCAACTAAAGACGATTTCCTGAAATCTCCTGATACAGGTGTAGCCGAAGCTACTATACGGGAATTGCACGCCAAACTGATGCAATGGCCGGAAGGATTTAAGCCCTTACGGAAGGTAGAAAAACTGCTTAGTGAAAAAACAAAATTGCTTCAGGCTCAAAATAAAATTGACTGGGCTACTGCCGAATTGCTGGCCTACGCAAGCCTGCTGATCGGGCAACATGATGTAAGACTAAGTGGTGAAGATGTAAAACGGGGCACCTTCTCTCATCGTCATGCTACGCTCATGGACGAACAGAGCAATAAAGAGTACAGCCGCTTAGGCAGTCTCCAGGAAAAGCAAGGCCAGTTTTATGTGTACAACTCTTTACTCAGCGAATATGCTGTTATGGGATTTGAGTATGGTTATGCTATGGCCAACCCCAACAACCTTGTAGTATGGGAAGCACAATACGGTGATTTCGTAAACGGTGCGCAGATTGTCATTGACCAGTACGTTACCAGCGCCGAGCAAAAATGGACTACGCAAAACGGCTTGGTACTGCTGCTGCCTCATGGTTACGAAGGCGGCGGCCCGGATCACTCCAGCGCCCGCATGGAACGCTTCCTGCAAATGGCTGCCGAGGAAAATGTATATCTGACCAATATCACTATGGCGGCAAACTTTTTCCATGCGCTGCGCCGGCAATTAGCGCTGCCGTTCCGGAAACCGCTGATCAATTTTTCCCCTAAAGCCAACCTGCGGCATATCCGCTCCTATTCCGATATAGCTGATTTTACCAGCGGAGGTTTCCATGAAGTAATAGACGACCCGAATATTTCCGATGTTGCCAAAGTAAAACGGGTATTGCTTTGCAGTGGAAAAGTGTATTTCGATCTGAGCGAAAAACAGCTGAATGATAAAAGAGAAGATATTGCCATCATTCGCTTAGAACAGATTTATCCTTTGCCTCAGCAGCAATTGGATGCTTTATATAAAAAATACAAGAACGCCCAATGGCTATGGGTACAGGAAGAACCGCGCAATATGGGTGCGGCATCCTTCCTGAAAATGAACTTGGAAAATATCAATATCGGGTATTTAACCCGCCAGGCAAGCGCCGCCACGGCAACAGGTTTCTCCCGTAAACATGTTCAGGAGCAAACTATGCTGGTAGAAGAGGCTTTTGCTATATAGCCGGCTGTTTTTATATTATCGAAACTTAAAAATCCCCTTAATTACCCGTGAGTAGTTAAGGGGATTTTTTCTCTAAAGAAAGTTTACGCCTTCTCGCTTTCTTTTTGGAGTAGAAAAAACTGGAAGCATATTGCCAATAGCATCACGCTCAAAGCACCGATTACATTCAGCCACAGGAAGCCGGTCAAATCCATTTTATATACAATCAATACAATAACTTCAGCGCAAATAGCTGCGAAAAATACCGCTGTGCCTTGTATCTTTTTAAGAAAAAATGCTGTAAGAAAAATGCCCAGTATAGCGCCATAAAACAGGCTGCCCAATTCATTTACCGCCTCTATCAGCGATCCCATTCGCGTGGCAAACATGGCCACAGCAATACTGAACAAACCCCATATCAGCGTATAAAGCCTTCCGTATCGCAGTTCCTCCGCAGGGCTGTATTGTTTCCGGGAAAGTACCATGTGAAAATCAATAAGCGTAGAAGATGCCAATGAATTTAATGCGGCAGAAATGGAACCCCAACTGGCCAGAAAGACTACGGCAAACAATAAGCCGATCATCCCTACCGGCAGGTAATGCTGTACAAAATGCAGGAAGACATAATTGGTATCCTTAGCCTCCACAGGCAGTTTGTTGTTTTCAATAATTTTACCAAACTGTGCCCGCTGACTGTCAATAGTCGTTTGCAACTGATGATAACGCGCCAGGTATTGTTCCTCCAGAGCTGCATCAGATGGCGTCATCTGTTGATGGCGCAAAGCCGTTAATTTCAGAGCGGTTTCCTGCTGTTGTTTTGTTACTTCAACATGCTCGCGGTTCAACGTTTCATAAGCCTCCGGCATAGATGTGGCAACCACCTGTTCTGCTTTTTTATTGAAAGAAAGCGGCGCCTGATGAAAGGCATAAAAAGCAAACAGCAAAGCGCCGATCAGTAAAATAGAAAATTGCATCGGGATTTTTACCATACCGTTAATCAGCAATCCCATCCGGCTTTCACGGGTATTTTTTGCCGTAAGATAACGACCCACCTGGCTCTGATCCGTACCGAAATAAGATAAGGCCAGGAAGAAACCTCCAATCACGCCCGACCAGATATTATACTTATCATTCCAGTCGAAATTAGTCGTGATAACATTGAGTTTTCCGCTTTTACCGGCAAGGTACAGGGCATCGCCGAAACTGACCCCTTCCGGCATTTTCAAGACCACTATAACACCCGCTACCGCCATTGCACCCAGGATAATGGAAAACTGAATTTTCTGCGTATGTGCGATAGCCTTTGCGCCGCCGCCATAAGTATATATGATAAGCAATCCGCCCACAAGGATATTGCTCAGATAAATATTCCAACCGAAAATTGCAGACAATACGATAGCCGGCGCATACACGCTCATCCCGGTTGAAATGCCCCGTGAAAACAAAAACAATATGCCGGTAAATAAACGGGTATTTTTATTAAAACGTTTATCCAGATACTGGTAGGCCGTATAGACATTCAGCTTTTGAAATATGGGAACAAATACCGCACTGATAACGATCATAGCCAGCGGCAATCCGAAATAATACTGCACGAAACGCATACCATCGGCATAAGCCTGCCCCGGACCGGAAATAAAAGTAATAGCGCTGGCCTGAGTAGCCATAATACCTAACAACACCATATACCAGGGCATGGCTCTTCCCGCCCTGAGATAGCTGTCCGCACCGGTTTGTCCGCGTCCTTTACGTACCCCGTAAATAATAATCAGGCTCAATACGAGCAATAAAACTATCCAGTCAATATGACTCATTTCCAGCTATTCGTAAACCAGGTGAACAATATGATTAACACGATTAACCAAAGCAGTACCAATAGATAACACCGGTTCCAGTAGCGTTTTTCCTGATCATATTCCGTTTGTTGCATAGGCTGATTGAAAAGTTAAAATCATTACGAAGATATTGATTTCTCTAAATCCCGCGTTTCATCGTATTATTGTAACCTGATACATTCCGGAATCAATATGAATTGGAACCATTTTTTTAAACGCTGCCGGTATTATCTGCAATATTTTCCGTTAACCTTAAACTTTTTTATCGTTGCGGCAGCATGGGCTGCCTGTTGGTTTTTTTTAAAGAATAATGCCTCAGATGAAAAACAGGTTAAGGACATGGGCACCTCCTTTGAGCCGCTTATCCTGATCATGGGAAAAGTAGCCCTGTGGTTTGCCGGTTCCCTGCTGGCGCTCTCTATACTCAGCGCTTTTGTGTGCTGGTGCCATTTTTTATGGATACGCAACAAGAAGCAATACCAGTTGGAACTTTCATTTGACCATGAGGGTAAAAAAAACACTTTATGGTTCAAAGCCCTGTTGCGTGCTGCCCGTCGCCCGCTATTGGGTTTCATTAAGGGAAGATGGTTTTACGATGATTATGACATGACGGAAAAATTCACCTTAGCTTCCAATCAGCGGCAGCCCCGAAAATTCCGCCGGGAAGGTGTTGCTGCAAAAAGCCTTTTGAAATTACCCGATGTGAAAACCTACCGGATTACCGGCGGCTTTATTTATTTTGAAGACATGCTGCAATTGATAGCGCTTCCGGTCAGACAACATATCAAAGATCGTTTTTTTCAGGCTCCACTAAATATGGCCATCAGCAAAACGGAAGTTGCCCCGCTTCAAACCGATGATGCGGAACAGCGCATTGATCAGTTGAGAAAAGTGGACGGTGAATATATTCATTACAAAGACTTCGAATCCGGTGACGATGTGCGGCGCATTGTCTGGAAAGTGTATGCCAAAAACAGGGAGCTGGTTGTAAGAGTGCCGGAAATATTTAATCCTTATGCTTCCAAAATCTGTTTCTTTGCCAGTTTTCATACGGATAGAAGCACGGATCAGCGCAATAGCGTTTTTGCAAAAGCCATGTTGAATTATTATAAAAACTGCGTGTGGACCGTTTATGAATCCATAGATAAAAAGTCATTTGACATTCGCTATTTCCCCGACCGGGAATGGCATATCCCGGAGCAGGAAAACGAGCAGGCATTTGTACAACACGCCATCAGCAGCAGCGACTGGCATGAAGAATTTTCATTGGAAGAATATTTTAAACCGGATTACGGTTCCGTGCTTTGCATTTCTTCCATGAATGCCGTTGAGGATATCAAAAGGGCATTGGATAAGTGTCATAGCAATAATTTGATTTATTTTGTAAAAATATCCGCCTGCTTCAAACATGCAACACCATTATCATTATTCTGGCGCCTTATACTCCGCCCCTCTGACGACCGGTATAAACGCATTCGCGGGCAATGGTTTTTCTCCCCTCTGCGCATTCGTATCCTGCGCAGAGAAAAGGAGATTGAAAAAATGCTGCTTCAAAGCAATGCCAGGATAGCGGTTTTATAATCTTTACTATTTCTTTTTTAAAAATTATCTTCTACAAATACTATGATTCAGTTCGAACGCTTCGTTTTGAAAAACGGTCTCCGGGTTTTGGTACATCATGATCCTTCCACACCCATGGTAGCTTTCAATATACTTTACGATGTTGGCGCAAGGGATGAACATCCGGAGCATACCGGCTTTGCACATTTGTTTGAACATTTGATGTTTGGCGGCTCGGTGAATATCCCGGTATATGATATCCCACTGCAAATGGCCGGCGGGGAAAACAATGCTTATACGACCAACGACATTACCAACTACTATATACAGTTGCCGAAGGAAAATATGGAAACGGCTTTCTGGTTAGAAAGCGACCGTATGCTCTCCCTGGCATTCAATCCCAAAAGCTTGGAAGTACAACGAAAAGTAGTTTGCGAAGAATTTAAAGAGCATTATATCAACAAGCCTTACGGCGATGCCTGGAAGCATTTGCGTGCTCTTGCTTACGAGCAACATCCTTATCAGTGGATGACCATCGGGAAAGAGCTGAAACATATTGAAGATGCCGCTTTACAGGATGTAAAAAATTTCTTTTTTAAACATTACCGGCCCAACAATGCCATATTATGCGTAGCCGGCAATGTGCAGACTGATGAGGTCAAAGCGCTCGCAGAAAAATGGTTTGAAGAAATTCCTGCGGGCAATGACTATGTTCGTCAACTACCCCGCGAACCCCGTCAAATGCAGCCGCACTTTAAGCAGGTGGAAGCCGGTGTGCCTGCCGATGCACTGTACCAGGCCTGGCATATTGCGGAAAAGTTACATCCGGAATATTATGTGGCCGACATATTAACGGAGATATTAGGAAATGGTCAGGCATCCAGACTGTACCAACAGTTGGTGAAAGAGCAATGCCTGTTCAGTAGTATCGCCTGCTATCATACCGGCAGCGTGGATCCCGGGTTGCTGGTTATTGAAGGTAAAGTAACACAGGGCGTAAGCATTGAAGCCGCTCATGATGCGGTAAATCGTGAAATATCCCGCCTGCTTCAGGAAGGTATCCGCCAGGAAGAATTGGATAAGGCTATTAATAAAATAGAGGCAATGGTAGAATTTGAGGATGTAAATCTGCTTTCCCGCGCAAACAATCTGGCATTTTACGAATTACTGGGGGATGCCCATTTGATGAATACCGAATTTGACCGCTATAAAGCCGTTACCGTAAGCGCTGTTCAGGATACTGCTGCGGTAATTTTTGACGCATGCAATTGCAGTACACTGTACTATAAGGCTAAACAGCATTCCTGATGTATTATCAGCAGACCACCGGTCAATTAAATAGTACCTGTAGTCGTTGTGTCTGAGATGTATTGATCAGCGTTGTTTGCAGTTTGAATAATAGCTGCTGCAAAACAATCATGGAAATATTTTTCTTGATTGTTTTGCCTAATAGACAGGCTTTGTTTCATTATTAATCTCCATCCCTGTTATCAGGCAGAGGGAACGATCTTCCGGTTTATAACCGGCATCATAAATAGTTTCAAGTCCGATGCTTTCAACAATCTGGTTTTTTAAAATAAACAAATTGTATTGGGTGAAGAACAGCTAATATGTTCAAAAAAACTTAACGCTGTAACAAACTATAAATTTTTATTTAAAGAAACACCCGGCGACCCCTTCGTGAGCAGCCCTCTACAGTCTGTTTCAATTTCATTATCTTTGTCCCACACATATATCCCGCTTAATATATTTGATGCTTAGTAAAGATATTTTATTGAAGGCTTATCGCCTGATGATGACGGCCAAAGCAATGGCCGATATTTATGAAAACAACCGTAGTATCTGTAAGTATGTGCACAGCACCTCAAGAGGACATGAAGCTATCCAGTTAGCTACGGCTTTCCAGTTGCAGCCTTATGATTATGTCAGTCCTTATTACCGGGACGAAAGCATGATGCTGGGCATGGGCTGGCGACCCTACGAATTGATGCTGCAGTTGCTGGCCAAAGGCGACGACCCCTTTACGGGCGGCCGGGCTTATTACAACCATCCGAACAGCCGCCGGGAAAATTTACCCCAGATCATCCATCAGAGCAGCGCTACCGGAATGCAGGTTATTCCTACTACCGGGGTAGCGCAAGGCATACGGTATATTGAATCTCAAAACCTGAAACAGTATCCTGAACCTCCGGTTACCGTTTGCTCCTTAGGCGATGGCAGCGTTACCGAGGGTGAAGTGAGTGAAGCATTTCAGTTTGCCGTATTGCATCAGCTCCCCATTATTTATTTGGTTCAGGATAATGAATGGGGTATATCGGTAAGCAGTGATGAGGCACGTACGATGAATGCTTACGAATATGCAGCAGGCTTTAAAGGTATGGAGCGTATGGAATTTGACGGCAGCGATTTTGTGCTGTCCTATACCGAAATGCAGAAAGCAGTCGAATGGGTAAGGAAAGAACGCAAACCGCTTTTAGTACGCGCCCGTGTGCCCCTGCTGGGTCATCATACTTCGGGTGTGCGAAAAGAATGGTACCGTACTGCGGAAGATCTGGCCAAACATGAAAAATATGATCCCGGGCCACAACTTAAAGCCTACCTCATTCAAAAAGGAATTTGTACGGAGCAGGATTTAGATAAAATAGAACAGGAAGAAGTCAGCTTTGCAAAACGCGAGTTTGAAATGGCCATAGCCGCTCCGGATCCGGATCCAGCACAGGCTGCAACGCATATCTTTGCCCCTAATCCCATAACGGAAGAAAAAGGCAATCGGCTGCCTGCCCACAAAAAAGAAAAAGTGGTGATGGTGGATGCCGCATTGCATGCCGTGGAAGAGATTCTGCGCAAACACCCGGAGGCTTTGTTTTTTGGACAGGACGTTGGTAAGCGATTAGGCGGCGTATTTCGTGAAGCGGCAACATTAGCCGATAAATTCGGCGACCGCCGCGTTTTCAACACCGCTATTCAGGAAGCTTATATCATCGGCTCCACCGTGGGATTAAGCGCCGTAGGTCTGAAACCCATAGTGGAAGTGCAATTTGCAGATTATATTTATCCCGGAATCAATCAGTTGGTTACGGAGATCAGCAAATCCTGCTATCTGAGTTGCGGGAAATTTCCCGTCAATAATATTATCCGGGTACCGATTGGCGCTTACGGCGGCGGCGGCCCTTATCACAGCGGTAGTATAGAAGGTACCTTAGCAACCATTAAAGGTATTAAGATCGCCTACCCTTCCAATGCCGCAGATATCAAAGGATTGATTAAAGCAGCATTTTACGATCCCAACCCGGTAGTCATGCTGGAGCATAAAGGGCTGTACTGGAGTAAAGTGCCCGGTACGGATGAAGCAAAAACCATTGAGCCGGATGAAGACTATATCCTGCCCTTCGGCAAGGGAAATATTGTGCTGGCTGCCGATGAGCAACAGGTGGCAAATGGAAATTCCCTGTGCATTATCACTTATGGCATGGGGGTTTACTGGGCTAAAGCAGCAGCGGCAAATTTTCCCGGCAGGGTGGAGATTGTGGATCTGCGCACCATTAGTCCGGTAGATCATGAACTGGTATATGCTACCGTGAAAAAACACGGTAAATGTATTGTGCTTACGGAAGAGCAGTTGACCAACTCATTTTGCGAAGCGCTCGCAGGCAGAATATCCCAGGCATGTTTCCAATTTTTGGATGCACCGGTGCAGACCATTGGCGCAGCAGATATTCCTGCAATACCTATGAATGTAATTTTAGAAGCCGAAGTATTGCCAAATGCGGGAAAAGTAGTTGATGCGATACAGTCATTGTTGTCCTGGTAATAAAAAGGAGGCCACATTGAAAACCACAAATTATTACAATACCTTTATTGAGGTCGCTGCCGATTGTCCGGAAGAGGAAGCTCAGGCGCCACCGCAGAAGCAGGTAAAAACCGTGGCCAACCTACAGTTTGAGTTGCTATACGATCATCCGTATGTTTATACTTCAGATGACATTTTATTCCGGGTGCATGTATTGAGGAATGCTATCAGCAAAGATCAGTGGGAAGAGGAGCGATTACGTTTTTTTGCCAAAGGGCAGGCCTGTATGCGGGCATCTCCGCTGACTAAGCGTTATGGCTGGGGCATTCATTGTGATAAAGACGGGAAAATGGCGTTGATAGCTTCAGGTACCACTGACTATCGTACAATGATGGATAATGAAACCCTGCAACGCGTAAAGGCGATGCGGAATAAACGCTGATGGATATGCGGAATTGATGCCAGCCACCGGTATGACCTGTATAAAACCTCAGACCGGTGAGCACTTTGTAAAAGTGAAAATTAACACGCGATATGAGTAAAACATTATGGAAGCTGATGCTCTTATTCCTACCCATTGTCATTTTCAGTTCCTGTGAGAAAAACGGAACAGATGATCGTGATCTTTTGGAGGAAGAACTGGAGGCAATGAAAAAGATCACAGTCGGAGCGCCTTACTTTACGGTCAATCCCGGCACTACAGGCAATATCTTTCGTGTGGCCTGGACAGGTGAAAAATTATGGGCCGTTACCGATATGGGCAGTGGAGACATTCCTCAAAAACTGCTCGAAATTGATACGGCTGACGGCAGTATCGTTCAATCCATTGCTTATAATGATCCGGGCAATTCCACTCAAATATTTTCCTTAGACTATGCAAACAGTAAACTCTGGGACATTAATACATTTTCACTACCCGAAGATCCGAAATTTGCCTATACCTATAGTGCGGAAACAGGAGAAGCGACCGCGACATGGAATTACAGCGGGCAATATCAATGGTATTATTACCTGACTTTTGACGGCACACATTACTGGAGCGGAGCAAACTACAACTTTGAAGAAAGTAATTGCCAGGCTATAGTATCATACGATATTAACGGCAATGTAATAAAAGCATATGAGATGTGCGGCGATAAATATGCTGCTGATAAAGGTTTTCCCTACGGAAACGATTGTGAGGACATGGTGTATGGCGGCGGTTATTTATGGGCATCCAGGAAGATGGGTGGCTATAAAGTTATTTCTAAGTTAGATACAACGCTAAATGTAATTGAAAGCTATAAAATCACAGACGGAGACAAGTTCGGAACGGTACAATACAGCAATGAAATAGCCATGCATTTAGAATATATTGACGGGAACCTCTGGATCGTGGACCGATTCAATAATTTTCATAAAACAATACTGCAATAGTGTTATACTTGCAGCAAGAGCCACAGCAATGAAACAGACCGCTTACCAGTTGAGCAATGCAGGAATTGAAGAGGAATTTTTCGGCCATTGCCGGCTGATAGCCATTCAAAGCAGCTTCCCGGGCTATACGCTATGCGCCCATTTAAACACCCGCTTAGGTCTGACTTTTGAGCGAATAACGGAATTAGACATTCATATTGACTTTGCAGACAAAAAACCTAAAAACACGTCTTTGGGCCTTTTTGAAGCCCTCACAGAGCAATTAACCTTTCCCGTATGTTTCCCGGTGTACCAATATGCATACCCGGCTTATGAAGATGCACGTATGCTGCTGTACACCAATAAATCCGAAGGTATGAACCTGCTCCCCGACATGAAATGGGCGGATTTTATCCTGATGCTGCAAGGGGAAACCTATGATGACATCTCCAAAGCCATCCCGGATATTTTCTCCCGAATGGAAAAAATATCCTGGTACCGGGAGCTTGATATCGCATCCCTGAAATGGAAAAAAAACCTGATTATATAAATTACTGGTTAAAGAAACAATGATATTTGAATTACTGGCAACCGACCCCGAAACCGGCGCACGCGCCGGATTGCTCCACACCGGACACGGCGTCATAGAAACACCGGTCTTTATGCCGGTGGGTACCGTAGGTACAGTAAAAGCGGTGTTGCAACAGCAGCTCGAGCAGGATATCCGGGCGCAGATTATTTTGGGGAATACCTATCATTTATACCTGCGACCGGGCTTAGAGATACTGAAGCAGGCCGGCGGACTGCATCGCTTTATGGGCTGGCAGCGCCCCATACTTACCGACAGCGGCGGATACCAGGTTTTCTCCCTTTCCGGCAACCGGAAGATAACCCCGGAAGGCGTCCTGTTTCAGTCGCATATTGACGGCTCCCGGCATTTGTTTTCCCCGGAGAAGGTCATTGATATTCAAAGAAAAATAGGAGCAGATATCATCATGGCCTTTGACGAATGTACGCCCTACCCCTGCGAATACCATTATGCCCATCAATCCATGCAGCTGACCCATCAATGGTTAGCGCGTTGCATGAAAAGCATGCAGGAAACGGAGCCGGCGTATGGTCATCCGCAATCACTTTTCCCGATCATACAGGGCAGCGTATATAAAGATTTGAGAAAAATTTCAGCAGAATTTATTGCTGCACAAAATGCAGACGGCAATGCTATCGGCGGGCTGTCCGTAGGTGAGCCGGAAGAGGATATGTACGAAATGTGCGGATTGGTATGCGATATATTACCTAAAGCCAAACCGCGCTACCTGATGGGTGTGGGTACGCCCTGGAATATCTTGGAAGGTATTGCTTTGGGCGTGGATATGTTCGACTGTGTTATGCCCACCCGCAACGGAAGAAACGGCATGTTGTTTACCACTCAGGGTGTAGTGAATATCAAAAATAAACGCTGGGCACAGGATTTTTCCCCTGTTGATGAAGGATTGGATTGCCCGCCCAGTAATTTTTATACCAAAGCTTATCTGCGCCATTTATTTGCCGCGCATGAGCTGCTCGGACTACAGATTGCCAGTGTGCATAACCTGGCTTTTTATCTGCACCTGACCAAAGCTGCACGGCAACACATTATTGCAGGTGATTTCGGGAAATGGAAACGGGAAATGCTTAGTGTGATCAGACAGCGCTTATAGGGCTAAGGCAAAAGTCAAAATGCAAAAGTCAAAAGTCAAAAGTCAAAATCCATAATCCATAATTCAAAATCCAAAATTCAAAATCCAAAATCCCCCATCTTTTCCAACAAGGGTATGGCTTCTCCTACCAGGTAAAAGCTGCCGGTAACCAGGATAACATCTTCCGCAGTTGCTTCGTGTAAAACAGCCTGTAATGCATCGGACACTTGCGGATAGCAGTTTCCGTTTAACCCGTTCTGCTGTGCCAGTTCCAATAAAGCGGAGGCATCCAATGCACGCGGCATATCGGCTTGCGTAAAATAATAACAGGCATCAGCTGGCATTTGCTTCAGGGTAGCTGTGATATCCTTGTCTTTTACAAATCCGCAAACGATACGACAGACTGCTGAAGGGGCTTTATCCGCCAGCAAAGATTGCAGGCTTTCAATAGCCAGCGCCATACCGGCCGGATTATGCGCCACATCTATTATCAAATCAGGATTCGTGCTAATCCTGTCCCAGCGCCCTTGCAGGCCTGTTGTGCGTTTTACCGATTGTAAGGCTTGTATGCAGGTATCTGTATTTATATTCCAGCCAAGATGCTGTAAGACTTCCACTGCCGTAAGTGCGGTAATGATATTGGCAGCCTGGTAGCTGCCCAACAGGTCGGTGCTGATCGGGTAAATATGTTTGGAAGGGCGATGAACAGCTTTGAAATGTTGCATAAATGCATCCCGTCCTGTCTTCACCATATCCCATATTGAATCGGCAAAATAGACCGGCGACTGATGCCTGAGGGATTCGCGGATAAAAACACCTTCCGTTTCCGGATGGCTGATCCCAATCACTACCGGTACGCCGTCCTTGATGATACCGGCTTTTTCCGTAGCAATTTCCGCTAAGGTATTGCCCAACACATCCGTATGGTCATAGCTTATATTGGTGATAACGGATAAAACGGGATGAATGATATTGGTACTGTCCAAGCGACCGCCCATACCGGTTTCAATCACGGCTACATCCACATCTTCCGCTGCAAAAGCCGAATAAGCCATCGCCACATTCAGCTCAAAATAGGAAGGTTCGATAGTGTCCACTAATAGCTGCACGCTTTCGACAAAGCGAATCAGATATTCCTCACTTACGGGTGTGCCATTAATACGGATGCGCTCCCTGATATCCACTAAGTGTGGAGAAGTATAAAGCCCGGTTTTATAGCCTGCCTGCTGCAGGGTAGCGGCCAGGATATGGCTGACGCTGCCCTTGCCATTGGTGCCGGCGATATGAATAAATTTTTTGTTTTGCTGAGGATTGCCCAGCGCTTCACATAAGGCGGTAATGTTTTGAAGACCATACTTTACCGCAGTACCCCCAACACGTGAAAACATGGGCAGGCGCTGCATCAGGTAGTCAATAGCTTCTTGGTAAGACAATGTGATTGTTGGTTTGAATGAAAAAATAAGGCAAGTTAACGGCTAAATGCATACCGGGATATTATCTTTTTGCTATCTTTTTTCAGGACTCTGTTCATCGCTTCACCAATAATTTCAATATTTCGCTCAATTGCTCGTTTCGTTCTTAAATCTTCTTGAAAATTTTGAAACATTTTTGGAGCATCTATAAAATAACTTTCAATTTCATTTATGGCGTTATAAATATCGTAGAGCCAGGATTTGATTTCAATATCCATAAACCAATTGTTTGTTTTCGTTGACAACCTGCTTGAAATATGGGTTCTTAATGGCTTTTTCTTCCAATAAATCTATTTCACGATTTAAAATTTCTTCGAGTGCAAATTTTAATTGGTAGTAATTGTCTGCATATTCAAAAACATCCTGAGGAAGAAAATCCACAATAAAATCAATGTCGCTTTCTTCATTAAAACCTGTCGTTAAAACGGAACCGAAAGCATACAAAGATTTTACTTTATGATTTTCGCATAAAGCTGCAATTTGATTCGTATGCTTTTTAATGATCTGATCCATTTTTATTGAGGTTAGATTTGATCAAAAATACGAATTGCTTTCATTCTTTAAGAAATAAGCCCCAGGTATTACCCCCATTATATTCTGAAGAAAACCTGTTATGCTGACATTACGGTTTTCCGGAATTCCGGTGATATAACGAACAGCTAAATAACTGTCTGGATGAGAGAGGCATAACAACTCATGCTTCATGGCTTGCACTCCGTGCGCCACGAAGCATGAGTTGCTGACGGTAGCAGTTTTGTTTTATTCGTTTAATCTGTTTTTCAAGTCCATTCGTTCGTGTAAAATTCTCGTTATTTCAACATATTCGCCTGATGTTTTTCGATAGAAGATTATATGTCGGTTTGCTTTAATTCCGAACAATTCTTTACTTACTCCATCATAATTTTTTCCCAAATATGGATTGTCGGCAATGTTTTGACAACTTTCAAGCAACAAGTTGTAGTAATTGTCTGCTTGTCTTTCAGACCATTTGTAAATCGTATATTCCCAAATTTGGTTTAAGTCTTCAACCGCTTTGTTGGTTAGTTTATATCCTACCATTTGCGGTTCGTTTTGCTTTTAAATTTTCAAGATTTTTTTTCGGGTCAAAATCGTGGGCAATTCCACTATCTATTCCTTCTTGAATGGCACTTCTTAAAGCAATGACTTTACTTTCTTCGTCTTCCAAAAGGCGAAGTCCGGCACGAATAACTTCGCTGACATTTTTGTAACGACCCGCTGAAACTTGACTACTAACGAATTGGTCAAAATAATTCCCGAGTGATATTGACGTATTTTTCATTCTTCAAAACCTTTTCCAAAGTTACCAATAATTGGTAAGTGTGCAAATTTTTTCGGTGAGATTTTGTTAGCTAATTTTTTAAGTAGTTGTTATGCACTGTTTTCATTGTTATTCCAATGGTTTCCAATTTTCATCTCGTTGTTCGTCCTTTGTTGGTCGTCTAACGTTTTTAATCACCTCGCCCCAAACAGCGCCCGACCGATACGCACCATATTACTGCCTTCCTCAATCGCTACCGGATAATCATCCGTCATGCCCATGGAAAGAGATTGAAAATTATCATCTCCCAAAAAATAAGAAGATTTAAAGATATCAAACAATGATTTCAACTTCCGGAATTCCTGGCGTACCTGGTCTTCATGATCTATAAATGAAGCCATACCCATAAGGCCTGCTATGGCTACGTTTTTAAAATCATCTTTATTGGCCGTATAAAAATCCAGGAGTTCCACTGCCTCCTTTTCATCCATCCCGAATTTGGTATCTTCAGTAGCGATATGCATTTGGAGCAGACACCGGATCAGCCTGTTGTTTTTTTGCGCCTGCTTATTGATTTCCTGCAGCAATTCATAACGATCCACACCATGAATCAGCGATACAAACGGAGCGATATGCTTCACCTTATTGCGTTGCAGATGCCCGATAAAATGCCAGTGAATATCTGCGGGCAATGCAGCCTGTTTGCTTACTAATTCCTGCACGTAATTTTCTCCGAAATCTACCTGACCGGCTTCATATAAAGCAGCGATATCGGATATTTCCTTAAACTTGGAAACGGCTACTAAGCTTACATTGTCAGCATCCAACCGGGCTTTGATCTCCCGGTATTGTTCCATATTCACCATAAAAAATTCTTTATAAAAATCAGACCTCTCCCTCCCGGCAACTAATACTGCTCCTTTTCATTCGGGAAGTCCCTGCTTTTGACATCTTGGATATATTGCGTGGTGGCATTTTTTATGTCATCATACAAATTCAGATAACGCCGCAAAAAGCGGGGTGAAAAGTCTTTGGTAATCCCCAGCATATCATGCATGACCAAAACCTGCCCATCCACATGCATGCCGGCGCCGATACCGATCACAGGAATATTGAGCGCTTCTGCAACCCGTTTACCTAACGCTGCGGGAATTTTTTCCAATACTAAAGAAAAAGCGCCGGCAGCCTGAACGGCATAAGCATTTTTTACCAACTGCTCCGCTTCGGCTTCTTCTTTGGCACGTACATTATAGGTGCCGAACTGGTATATAGATTGCGGCGTAAGGCCTAAATGCGCCATCACCGGTATGCCGGATGATACGATCCGGGAAATGGTATCGCATACCTCGGCGCCGCCTTCCAGTTTGACGGCATGCGCTCCGGATTCTTTCATGATCCGGATCGAGGAGCTCAGGGCTTCTTTAGAATTGCCCTGATAGGTTCCGAATGGCATATCGCAAACCACGAAGCAGCGGTTGGCAGCACGCACCACACTTGAAGCCATAAAGATCATCTGGTCTAAGGTAATAGGTAATGTGGTCTCATGACCGGCTATCACATTAGAGGCGGAATCGCCCACCAACAGGATGTCTATGCCCGCTTCATCAAATATCTTGGTAAAAGAATAATCATAAGCCGTAAGCATGGATATTCTTTCCCCTTTATTTTTCATTTGTTGCAGCGTATGCGTAGTTACGCGCTTTACTTCATTATGTATCGACATCAGGAATTTATATTTTAAACGGGAGTAAAGGTAGCGGGATTCTTTTTTATTTACCAATTCCGGAACTGATAATTGTAAACCATGTGAAAGTTATAACCGCATCCGTTAAAGTCATTTCATCGAAGATGAAATCCTTTATGCTCTTCATTCTTTCCTGTCAATTCAATATCTATAATAGCGTACTTATTCACAACAATCTATGTTTCTATGTGGTTAAAATTTAAAAGTTTCAACAAGTTCAGTACCATATTTACAACTGCTGTCATTCCTTCCAGAGAAAGGGAAAAAGAATCAATCCCAATACAACAACCAATACGTCCATACCCAGCAGTACCAGCAACAATTCACCCCAGCCTTCCTGAGCTACGGAAGCTACTATGGCTAAGCTGAGCCTGCTCAGTATCATCAGCAGCGGGATGGCAATAGGAAAACCTAAGATAGCCATCAGTGCGGCATTCTGACGGGCCTGTGCTGCAATGGCGGACAAAAAAGTGAACAACACGGAAAGGCTAACGCCTCCGGTAGTTGCAATCAGCAAAAACACCCATCCATCTTTAGCAGGATTGCCCAGCAACAAATTGAATAAGGCCAGGCTGAGCAGGGTAACCAACAACATCAAACCGGCGCTATAGATCATCTTAGCCGCTAAATAATGCGCAGGCCGCACTAAGGTAAAATAATAACGCGCCCTGCCCTCGCCTTCCTGCAGAAAGCTTTTGGCTACCGAATTGACCGTTATAAAAAGCTGTGCAATCCAGAACAGCGCGTTCCACACCCGCGACTCGGGCTGACCACTCATCATATAAATCAGGAAAGCCGTGCAACTGACATACAGTAGAATACCGTACAGCGTATGCTTCTGTCGCCATTCCAGCATAAAATCCTTTTTGATCAGTGTGCTTACCTGTTTCAATAGTCCTGTGTTTATATCCAGTTGATTTTTTCTTCCAAAGGAATCCTGTGCGGAACAGGTGGCAGCCGTTCATCGCTCTTTCCTACAAATATCAAAGCTACTACCCTGTCCTGCTCCGCCAGATGTAAAAATGACCGGAAAGCAGCTTTATGGGTCATGCCGCCGGTGCTCCATATTGCAGCAAGCCCCAGCGCTTCACAACCCAGCAGGATATGCTCCACGGCAGCGCATACGGCGGCATATTCTTCCTCTACAGGAATACGCGCCGCTTCGGTACGCTTCATAACAGTAATGACCAGGTGCGAAACGGTTTTATACTGATTCCGAATCTTCTCAAACTTTTCCTGGTTACGTACATCGGGATCGGTATGCGCCCAATACAATCCGGCATGTGCTTCGCAAAAACGCATTAGTGATTCACCACGGTAAACCATAAAGCGCCAGGGCTCCGTGCGGGCATGCGTGGGTGCATAATCGGCCAATTGCAGCAATTGCATGATAACCGAATCGTCAATTTGTTCACCGTTCATACGTGCCGGCTTGGTGGTATGACGCTGTTGAATAATTTCCTGAAGTACCTCAAAACGGTCGGGCATAATAATGATATTGCTTGTTTTGCGTAAAGCAAATGCAAATGTAACGGGAAGTTTTTTAACAACAGCTCCGCATTCCGGCAGGTAATCAGGTAATCAATAAAAAGGAAAGGTTAAGCGTACTTTACATTTCCGTTAATTGTTATTCAGTAGTTAATTATTTAACGCTTCGTTACCGCAATTCGGGTAAAGAAGTTCTTTTTTTGTTTTGGCTTTTCAATAATAGAAAAGACCTTTTAGCGCTGCGGACAGGCAATTAAAATTAATGAATCGTCGATGCAGTTTCTCCCTCGCAGCGTATAGAAAGAAAAATTGCAGCGGCATAAAATCTGTATTTTATGAAAAAAGTATTTTTGGCTATGGCCGTCATCGGCCTTTTAGCCACAGGGCAACAGACATTCGCCCAGGAGCAAAACAGTAAAAAAGAAAAATCTGCCCAAAAAGCAGAACGCAAACAGGAGAAAGCCCGTATTAAGGATTCTCTTGAACAGGCAAAAAATGCACCCGACCAATCGGAAAAGCACCGTGATATCATCAGGACTCCGAGAACGGATACAGCAACTGCCCCTCCAACCACAGACACGCCTATAATACCGATTGATCCTACTAAGCCGGTGCAATAAGTCCGGTGATGTAGCATAAGTGGACAGCCTCATTACCGGCTTGTAACAAGCCGGTAATGAGGCTTATTATTTCAGTTCACCAATTTACGAACTAACCAGAGGTAGTTACTTAAAAAATCATGTGCATTTTTCTCAAAAGAAGGATCGGAAAGCGCTCCGTTTTCATCAAATTTCAAATCAGCCTGGGGTACAATCAGCAAAGTGGGCGAAGCTATTCCGAACAATGCCGGCACTAACTGCAGCATTTGTTGTGCTGCCCGCATGCCACCCATCCGGCCATCGGATGAGGTAACTATACCAAAGGGCTTTTTGTTTTGTTTGGGGAAATGATCAAAGAGATTTTTCATTGCCGGCGAATATCCGCCGTTATATTCCGGTGTGCAGATAATAAATCCGTCGGCAGCAAACATACGTTCTGCTACCGGGCGCAAGGACTCCGGCGCCTCGCCAGGGTTTTTCCATACCTGCTGAATAAAGGGAAAAGTAATTTCATTCATAGCAATCAGGCCGGTATGGATATCCTTTTGCTGCTGCATTTGCTCATGCAGATATTTCGCTACACGTAGATTGAGGCTCGGTTGCCTGGGGCTTCCCGCAATAATTTCGATATGTATCATGCGGCGCAAATTATATCTTTTCCGTTAAAAAGCGGGTAAAAACAAACCGTATACATTTCAAATTTTCACATTGCCGGGCTACATGTGGGCGGTGAGGACACCACCCACGGCGGATTGGCTCGGTTGATGGCCGAAAACTGGAAATACGCCCAAACAATCCCCATAATTACTCAGGATAGTTGTACCTTTGCCCCTCAAAAAAATCATCATTCATAATGACATTTAACATGGTAAGTATTTTATTACAGGGAGGCGGTGCGGCGCCGGGTGGAGGCTTTACGTTTCCTTTAATGATGGTGGGGATGATCGTCGTGATGTATTTCTTCATGATTCGTCCGCAGCAAAAACGAGCAAAAGAACAAAAGAAATTTGCAGAAAGCACCGGTACCGGCGACAGAGTCGTAACAACCTCCGGTATTCACGGCCGTATTGTTCGTACCAATGACGATGGCACTATCGTGCTGGAGATTGACCGCAATACGAATGTAACGGTAGAACGCCAGGCTATTTCCATGGAAATGACGGCAGCTTTTAATAAGCGCAGCGGCTCAGCTACCGCCGTATCTGCTGAAACTAAATAAGCAAAGCAGATGCTTCAGGTAGGCATTACCGGCGGAATAGGATCCGGCAAAAGTACCGTTGCAAAGGTGTTTGAAGTATTGGGCATCCCGGTTTTGGATGCGGATTCCGTAGCAAAACATATCATGCAGCATGATCCTGCTTTGCGCCAATCCCTGACCGCCTTATTCGGAGCGGACACCTATCTGGACGGGCAATTGAACCGGGAGCATATAGCCGCCGTTGTATTCAACAATCCGCAGCAGTTAGAACAATTAAACGCTCTTGTACATCCCGCTACAATAGCTTTTTCAAAACAATGGGCGCAGCAGCAGACTGCGCCTTATATCATTAAGGAAGCGGCATTGCTTTTTGAAAGCGGCAGTTACCGGGAATTAGATAAAATCATTGGTATTTACACGCCGCTCCCGCTCCGGCTGCAACGGGCAATGCAAAGAGACGGGGTCAGTGAAACCGCCATTCGCAACAGGATGGCCAGACAAATGGATGAAGAGGAGAAAATGAAGCGTTGCGATTTTATCATAAAAAATGACGAAAGCGAATCGGTACTGTTGCAGGTATTAGCGCTCCATGAGCAACTGCTTCAACTATCGCAGCACAATAAAGCGTAATACAAAGATGTTCATCTTAGATGATATACTGTGTTTTTCTTTAAAAATAAGCAACCCCTGCTTGTCGTAGTGTTCCAACGGGTGTTGGGCATTCTATGTTAAAAACCAAATAATCAGGCGGCAAATTTTTGAGTGTTAACAAAAGGGGTTTTTCGATTGATGACAGCGAAAGCCCTGGCTATAAGTTTGCAGCGAATAGCATTAAGTATGAGCA
>Ga0206106_100304_pt1 | contig 55710 bp, 52 predicted proteins | sample 1B1ome_FD_148677 | JGI IMG/M metagenome (GOLD analysis project Ga0206106, IMG submission 148677) | Enriched microbial communities from leaf-cutter ant dump, University of Wisconsin, Madison, United States - 1B110A | ecosystem: Environmental > Terrestrial > Nest > Insects nest > Nest dump | place... | reverse complement strand
ACGTTTCGGCCCGGCCACGCCGGGGCGGACGGTGGCGAGGTCAAGCTCCAGGTCCACCGAGTAGTCGATCTGCCCCTTGCGCGGCATACCGAACATCTCCTGCGCCCGGAAGTAGTTTTCGAACGCGGCGCACTGTTCCTCCGTCCGTCCGGTGGCGCGCAGGTAGTTGATGGATTCGGCGTCCACGGGGAAGAAGCCCATCGTCGCCCCGTACTCCGGGGCCATGTTCGCGATGGTGGCCCGGTCGGTGAGCGGGAGGGATTCCGCCCCTTCGCCGTAAAATTCCACAAACTTGCCGACCACCTTCTGCTTGCGCAGCATCTCGGTGACGTGCAGGGCAAGGTCCGTGGCGGTCACCCCTTCGCGCAGCCGCCCGGTGACGTGGACGCCGACGACTTCGGGGGTGAGGAAGTAGACCGGCTGCCCGAGCATCCCGGCTTCCGCCTCGATCCCGCCGACCCCCCAGCCGACGATGCCCAGCCCGTTGATCATCGTCGTGTGCGAGTCGGTGCCCACGAGCGTGTCCGGGTAATAGAGGTCGTTCTGGTGAAGCACCCCCTTGGCGAGGTATTCGAGGTTCACCTGGTGGACGATGCCGATGCCCGGCGGGACGACGCCGAAGGTCCGGAACGCCTGCTGCCCCCATTTCAGGAACTCATAGCGCTCCCGGTTGCGGCGGAACTCCATGTCGAGGTTGAGCTGGAGGGCGAACGAAGACCCGGCGAAATCGACCTGCACGGAGTGGTCCACCACGAGGTCCACCGGCACCAGCGGCTCGATGATCTTCGGGTCCTTGCCGAGCGTGGCGACCGCGGAGCGCATCGCGGCGAGGTCCACGAGCAGCGGCACCCCGGTGAAATCCTGAAGGACGATGCGCGCCACCACGAAGGGGATTTCCTCCGGGGCCGGGCGCTTCGCGTTCCAGGCGGCAAGCTGGCGGACCGCCTCCTGCGGCACTTTCTTCCCGTCGCAGTTGCGAAGCACCGATTCGAGCACGATCCGGATGCTCACCGGCAGCCGGGAAACCGGGGCGATCCCGGCCGCCTCCAGAGCGGGCAGGGAGTGGTAACGGCCCGTCCGGCCGGAGCCGAGATCGAAGGTGCGCAGGGTATTGAATACGTCGCTCATGGCAAATGGGGTGTTGGGAAAATCGGGCTTCGAGGCAATGGGGGTTCGGGAACGTTGAAGGCGGGGCGCTTACGCCAGTCCGGCGAGGGTCGCCTTGATGGCTTCGAAGTTCGGCAGGTCCTTCGGCGTCGGGGTCTGTTCGGCGTACCGGATGATCCCTTCGCGGTCGATGACGAACGCCGCGCGGGCGGAGACGGAGCCGAGCCCCAGAAGATCATCGAGGAGCACTCCGTAGGCGGCTGCCGTTTTCTTGTTGAGATCGCTCGCCAGCGTGATGCCGATCTTCTCCTTCTGCGCCCATGCTTCCTGCGCGAACGGGCTGTCCACGCTGATCCCGATCACCCGGGCATTGAGTGATTCGTAAGCGCCCAGCGCGGCGCTGATCTCGCAGAGTTCCTGTGTGCAGACGCCGGTGAAGGCCAGCGGAAAGAAGAGCAGCAACGTATTGGTGTTGTCACCGGGACAACTTAGCGTAACGTCGGAAAGGGTGTCGCCCTTCTTGGATTTCAGGGAAAAATCGGGTGCTTTGGAGCCAACGGAGAGTGCCATAATTCGAGGAATTTAAGGGAAAGTTAAGGTATAAGAGTTTTTTCTTTGAGAATGATTCTTAAAGAATAACCGCAAATTAAGCAACTGTGAAATGGAATTGCTTTGGTGGACCCTCTCGCTGCTGCTGATGCTGGCCGGGCTGGCCGGAACCGTCGTGCCGTTCATTCCGGGCACCGCGCTGATCCTGACGGGGGCGGTGATCCACCGCTGGGCGCTCGGGCCGGAGACCGGGGCGGGCTGGGGGACCCTCGCCGGGCTGGCGTTCCTGATGATTCTCTCCCAGATCGTCGATTTTCTGGGTGGAGCCGCCGGGGCGAAATACTTCGGGGCGACCCGCTGGGGCGCCATCGGCGGAATCCTCGGCGGGATCGTCGGGCTTTTTTTCGGGTTGCCGGGGCTGATCCTCGGGCCGCTGGCCGGGGTGCTGATCGGCGAACTGCTCGGCGGTCAGGGGGTGTTGCCCGCGACCCGCTCCACCTGGGGCACGTTGCTGGGCACCGGGGCCGCGATGATCGCCCGGATCGGGATCGCTTTCGTGATGGTCGGCTGGTTCCTGCTGGCGGTGCTTCCGTGATTTCTCCGGAACGACCTGCGTTGACGGAACGGACAGTTCCTCCCCACCCCTCCGCCGCACCGGCGGAAGGCTCCCTACCCTGCGGCGGTGGCGAAATGGTTACCCTTCGCCGTCTTCCCCGATCGCTTCCACCGGACACCCTTCCATCGCCTCCTTGCAGAGGGCTTCCTCTTCCTCGTTTTCAGGCTGCTTGTAAACATAGGAATGCCCCCCGTCGTCATTGCGGGTGAAGTTGTCGGGAGCGGTTTCGCGGCAGAGGTCGCAGTCGATGCACTGGTCATCGACGTAGAACTTTCCGGACACGTTGTCCGGATATTTGTTTTCAAGGTCGGCCATAATCTTTTAGAGGGCCTGTTAAAATAAGGGCGGAGAGATTCAATGCAACGCTTTTTTCCCCGGAAGCGGTCAAAATACGCTTCCCTGCACGACGATGCCTTTACCTTGTCCGGTCACCTTCCCAGACAAAGAGGCGACGCAGTTTTTCCCAGAACTCTCCCCCGGCAAAAAACAGGCTCGCCAGAAAGACCAGATCGGCCACGACAAGGATGCCCGCCCTGGTGCTTCCCCCCGGCAGCAGCCCGGGCATGTAGGCGTAAAGGGTGAGGGGGACCCCGTTGAAGAGGCACCCCGCAAGCCCGAGATAATACCGCAGCCGGGCCTTTCGCCACGCCGGGCCGCCCTGCCGGGCAGGGTGGGGGGCGGAGCGGCGGACGGAGTGACGGACGTTGCGGGCCAGCTTGTGGTACTTCTCTTTCCCGAGAACCGCCGCCGCCAGCAGGCAAAGGATCTCCGCGGGGCCGGCCAGCAGCCAGACGGCGGACCCGAACGAGTCCTCCCGGGCGTGCCCCGTCAGCACGGCCACGGTTCCCAACAGGATCAGGAGGGCGGCGATGGCAAGGAGCGAAAGCCCGATGCCATAGCGCCAGTCCCGGCTCCCCGGCGTGATCGCGGACACTACGCCTCCCGGGTTCCCCGGGCCCCTCCGAAGTGGCGGTCGGCGATCAGGGTGACAAACTCGTGAAGAAGGAGGCTGGCCGTCATGGCGCTGATCTGGGAGGGGTTGTCCAGGGGCGGGCAGAGGCAGACCACGTCGGCGCCGATGAGGTTGAGCCCCCGGAAGCCGTCGAGGAGTTGCATCATCTCCCGGATGCGGATGCCGTCGATCTCCGGGTCCGCCACGCCCGGCACGTCCGCCGGGTCGATGGCGTCGAGATCGAAGCTCAGGAAAGTCGGGCTGTCACCGACCACCTCCCGGACGATTTTCTGCACGGCATCCACCCCTTTTTCAACGAACGCTTCCGTGGTGATGACCGCGCGGAAGTTCTCCTCCGCCCAGGCATCCTGATGGAGATCGCCCAGCGGACCGCGGATGCCGATCTGAACCGTCTTTTTGGGGTCGATCACGCCGTCTTCCGTGCCGATGCGGAATCCCGAGGCGGTGTTTCGCGTGCCGGAGCAGGGGGGCGCGGCGTCGGTGTGGCTGTCAAAGTGGATGATCGCCACCGGTTCGGAGAAATGGGCGAAGCGCGCCCGCAAGAGCGGCCAGGTCAGCGAATGATCGCCCCCGACGCCGACGGGAAGAATCCCGGCCTCAAAGATTTTGGCGAAATGGGCCTGCGCATCCTCCGAGGAGAGGTCCGGGTTCAGGACATTGGGGAAGGGGACATCGCCAAGGTCGCGCACCCGCGCGAGCTTGAAGGGGTCCAGGCGGAATTTCCGGTGCACCCGGTGGTAGCTGGAGGAGCGGCACCGGATCGCCCGCGGCCCGAGGTATTGCATCCGTTCGATGGCGTTGCCCCCGCTGTAGGGGTAGCCGATGATCCCGATATCGGTCTCCTTGAAATCGGGCGCGAGGGGGCAGCGCAGGAAGGTGGGGACGCCGTACCAGTGCCAGTAGCTGGCGACGGCGGCGGAGGCGGCTTCGGGGGAGAGTTCTTCGATGCTCATACGGGTGTTTCTGTTTTTGGGTTGCTGATGATGGAGAGGGGTCTGCGGAAGGGTCTTTTCCCGAGCGCGAGCGCGCCCAGCGTGGCGGAAAGGAGGAGGGCGAGGGTCGATGGCTCGGGGATCACCGTCTGATAGGCCGCCTGATAGGCCGCCTGATAGGCCGCCTGAGCGATGAAGAAATTCGCGGCGGTGGTGCCGTGCGCCGCATCCCAGTAAAAGTAGCCGTCCGAGCCGGGAGCCAGTTCCCCGTAGGGAGGCTCCATCGGTGCATACGGTTCCTCCCCATACCGGATATAGGCGGTGTCCGTGACGTTGGTGAAACCGTATTGCTCCGGGTCGGCCATGATGTCGAGGAAGAGCCCGTGAATATCCACCCTGAAGATCGTGATGCCCTCCAGACTGAGCGAGAGCGCATCAAGCTCGTCATCAAGCGCCTCATTGAAAACGCTGACGAACGCGGTGGCCAGGTCCCCCTTGACCGGGTCGTTGAGGTAAGCGGGAATCCACCCGATCGGCGGCAGGTTGAGCACCACGAAGGACCTCCCCCCCTCGCCATGGAGCGTGGTGATCGCCGTGGCGATGTTGCCCGCCACATCGGCGGGCGTGACGGGGTCGGCATTCTCCACATGGGCAAAGACATCGTTGGCCCCGCTCCAGAGGGTGAAAAGCGTGGTGGCGGGGTCCGGAAGGGCGGGATTGTCACCGAGCTGGTCGGAGTAGAAGCCGATCTGCGGCAGGAGATTGGGGAAGATCCCCCCGAAGCTTCCCGTGCCGCTGCGGCTTCCGGCCCAGGCGAAGTTGGTGCCCTGCATATTGTTGACCCCGTCATTGGCCCCCATGGTGCCGATATCCCCGAAGCCGAGGTGGGTATGGAGGTAATCCAGCCAGATCGGACCATTGGAAAAACGGTAATTATAGTAAAAATTCGGGTCCCAGCCGGTCAGGTACTGGGCGGTTTTTTCCGTGATGGAGGAGAGGAGAAAGTTCAGGTTCCCCCCGTCGCTGAGGCTGTCGCCAAAGGCCACCATCCCGGTGTAGGGATGATCCTGGGCGCGCAGCGGGGCGGTGGCGAGGATCAGGCAGACGCCCAGCCACCGGAGGCGTGAAAAGAAAGAGCGATCCCGAAATCTCGCGCGAGCCTGCCGGGGGAGAGGGATTCTTTTCATGCCGCCGATTTTCAATCGTCCCCCCTTCATTCGACAACCCTACTTTGGTAGGGGAAACAACGATTGACCTCCGGGGGCTCTTTGAAGGATAAAACACGGACAACCCTGGTCCGCCCCGGTGGATTCGTTCCGCCGTTTCAACCTTCGCTTCCCTCCCGGCGCATGATCCCAGCCCGTTCGCTTGAAACCCTGAACCGGGCCACCCTGCGGCTCTACACACCGGAACTGCACCTGGGCAACTGGGTGGATCATGCCTTCCGCTTTCTCATGGCGGTGGTTTCCGCGGACATGGTGAACTACGGCAATCTGGACCCCGCCACCGGGTCCATGCAGGCGACAACCACCTGCGACGGGTCGGACTGGCCGAAAGCCGCCGCCGGGTTCGGGGCGTTCATGAAAAAGCATCCGTTTTTCTGCTTCGATCCCGGGGTCAACCACGGGAAGCCCTTTTTCCGGAGTGATTTCATCAGCGCACGGGCCTTTCGCGATCTCGATATTTACTCCGAGTGCTTCCGGATTCTGGAAACCATGGACCATGCCGCCGTCCATGTCCCGACGGGGGACGGCCGCCTGGCCTGGTTCGCGCTGGAGCGGGGCGGCTCCGGGGATTTCACGGAAGCCGACCGCGCCCTGCTCGCCCTCGCGCAGGCCCACCTGGTCAATGCCCGCAAACTGGCCCTCGCCCGGCGGCGGGTGCGGACGGAGTTTCCCCTCGATCCGCTCACCTTTTGCCGGGCCGGTTTCACGACGCGACAGGCGGAGGTGGCCTACTGGCTGACCGAAGGCAAGACCAATGCGGAAATCGCTCTGCTCATGAAGGTGCAGGTGCAGACCATCAAGGGCTACCTCAGCGTGCTTTTCAACCGGACCGGGGTCGGCAACCGGCTGGCGCTCACGCTTGAATTGCTGGAACTCGCCCGCACCGTGTTGCCGGCCAAGAAATCGTTCACCCATGTGCCGGTGCGCTCCTGGGCGGTTGCCCCGGAGGCGCGGCCCCGTCAGATCCCCGGGTCTCCCGGGTCGTTCGGGTCGCGGTGATCGTCCATCGGCCGGTGCCGCCAGCGCGGGAGGTCTTTCTCAAAGGCCATGAGGGCGATGAGATGGCTGGCCACCGGGATGGTGACGATCTGGAAAAAGATCGCCAGCACGATCTTGAGCGCCGCCTGCCCTTCGCCGAGGTGAATCCAGAGGCCGAGCAGCATCAGGAAGATGCCGAGCGTGAGCGCCTTGGCCACGGCGTGTCCCCGGCAGAGGAGGTCCGGGAGCCGCAGCACGCCGATGGCCGCCGTCAGGATGAGGAGCGAGCCGCTCAGGATGAGCAGGGCGGTGAGCCATTCACTCATGGCGGGCGGCCTCCCTCCGGGCGCGGGCCGCCTGCTGTCGGCGGCGGTCGGCTTCTTCGTAGTTGTGGACGCGGCTCAGGTAAAAGACGAACGCCACCGTGGCGAAGAACCCGAGCAGGGAAAAGATGAGGACCAGCTCCAGAAACACCGGCGCATCCCAGAGGATGCACAGGAGCACGATGATGCCGACCGAGGAGGTGGTGACGAGATCGAATGCCATGATCCGGTCCACAACCGTCGGCCCGATCACCAGCCGGGCCATGCCGAGCAGGATGGCCAGCGTGAGGATTCCGAAGGCGGCGTTGAGGGCGAAGTCGATCATCGGCAGAAACTCAAAATGCCCGTTTTGAGCACTTTGTCGAGGTGGGAGCGGACGGCCTCCGGGTGGCGGGCGTCGAGCACGTGGATGATCATGGTGCGGAAATCATCGGTCACCTGCACGGCGGCGGAGCCGGGGGTGAGCGAGATGCCGTAGTACATGAGCATGATCTCATGCCGCCGGAGGTCCGAGACGTCGTAGGTGACGAAATTCGGGTAGAGCGCCTCTTTCGAGCGGAAGAGGACGGTGTGGGCCATGATGACGTTGGCCACCAGGAATTCCCAGCCGAAGACGAAAAGGAAGCGGACCAGCGCCACCGAGCGGCGGATGTAGTTCTCGCTCCCGAGCACGCCGTGAAAGGCGGTCAACAGGGCGAAGCCGAGCAGGAAGCCGATGATGAGCGAGGAGATGGAGGGGGTTTCGCTCAGCAGCAGCCAGATGACGGCGATCACGCCGTTGACGAGAAACGATTTCATGGCGTCGCCTCCTTCGGGTTGGTGATCCGCGTGACGGCCTCGATGTAGCCGCGCTGGTCGAGCGCCGTGTCCGCCGCCTGCCGGGCCACCCGGAAGACCCCTTCGGCCCCGAGGCCGATCCCGAGCGAGATCATCGTGAGCGCGCCGCAGAGGGCCGCCATCCGTTTCCAGCGCGGGTCTTCGCGGTGGACGAGGATCTTGAGCGAGCTTTTCCAGAACGCGCCGTTCCAGATCTTGAGCATGCTCACGAGCGTGAGCACGCTGGCGACGATGCAGACACCCACCAGCACGTACGCCCGCTGCTCCAGCCCGACGGTGATGATGAGGTACTTGCCCCAGAACCCGCTCAGCGGCGGGATGCCCGCGAGCGAGAGCGCCTGTAGCAGGAAGCAGACGCCCACCCACGGCGTTTTCTCCCAGAGATTGCCCATCCGCTCCAGATCATCCGTCCGGTTGAGCCACGCCGCCACGCCGCCGATGAGGAAGAGGGACGATTTCACCACGATATGGTGGATGATGTAGACAATCGCCGCCGCGATGGCGAGCGGGGTGAAAAAGCCGACCGCCAGCAGCATGAAGCCGATCTGGCTCAGGATGTGATAGGAGAGGATGCCCCGGATGTAGTTGCGGGAGAGGGCGCCGAGCACGGCGAGGATCATCGTCGCCGCGGAGAGCCAGAGCAGGAGGCGGTGAATGAGCGTGAGTTCCGGCGGCAGGAGGGTGGCGAGCATCCGCAGCAGGACGTAGACGCCGACTTTCGTGAGCATCCCGCCGTAGAGCGCGGCGAGCGGGATCGGCAGCGTCGGGTAGCTGTTGGGCAGCCAGAAGTAGAGCGGGAAGAGCCCCGCCTTGATGCCGAAGACCACGAGCAGGAGCAGGGCGATGATGAGCAGCAGCGGGTCATCCGTCATCGTCCCCGCCCGGGCGGCGATCTGCGCGAAGTTGAGCGTGCCGAAGCGGGCGTAGACCAGCCCGCAGGCGCAGATGAAGAAGACGCTGCCAAAGAGGTTGATCGCCACGTAAGGGTAGGTCTCTTTGATTTCCCAGTTGTCCACCTCCAGCGTCAGGAGCGCGTAGGAGGCGATCAGCATGATCTCGAAGGCGACGAAGAGATTGAAGAGATCCCCCGTGCAGAAGGAGAGGTTGATGCCGACCATCATGAACTGCACGAGCGGGAGCCGCAGCGGGTGTTCCACGGCCAGGCGGCTTTCCACGAAGCCGTAGAGGATCGTGACCAGTGCGGTGAGCGCGGCGAGCGCGAGCATGATCGCCGAGAGGAGATCGACCACCAGCACGATCCCGTACTGCGCGGACCAGCCGCCGATGCCGAGCACCAGCCGCGAGCCGTCCAGCGTCCGGGCGCAGAGGTAGAGGGCGAGCAGGAGCTGCAACGCCGCCGATCCCCCCACGACCTGACGCCGCAGCCGCCCCGGGCGACCCATGAAGAGGGCCGCCAGGGCGGTCAGCAGCGGCAGCAGGAAGGGAAGGGCGGGCCAGTTCATGAGGTGGGCGGGTCCGTCGGTTCGTCGGTCGGGCCGGTGCGGTAAAGGGCGATGGCGTCGGTGGTTTTCTGGTCGAGGAAGAGCCGGTAGAGGAGGAAGACGAGGTAGGCCGCCGTGCCGAAGCCGATGACGATGGCGGTGAGGATGAGCGCCTGCGGGAGCGGATCGACCATGACCGCCCCGGTATCCACCGCCGGGACGACCGGCGCGTTCTTGCCGTCAGGCGTGCCGGACATGGAGAGGACGAAGAGGTTGGCCGCCGTCGTGAGGATCAGGAAGCCGAAGAGAATGCGCACGAAGCTGCGGTGGAGCACCAGGTAGGTGGCCACCGTGAACATGATGCCGATGAGGATGGCGGTTTCGGGCTGCATGTCAGGGATGGGTGGAGGGGGTGTCCCGGCTCCAGCGGAGGTCTTCGGCGTGGTCGGGCGGGTCGATCGGTTCTTCGAAGGAGGAGCTGTAGAGATCGCGCTCCTCCTCGATCAGCAGCCGCAGCCGCGCCCCGGACTGGCCGAGGACGAAGAGGATCTTGCAGGTGATCCCGACCACCACGAAGTAAACCCCCGCGTCGAAGAGCAGCGGGGTGCCCAGGTGCAGGTCGGAAAAGAGCGGCACTTTTTCGAGGTGAACGTTGTATTGCGTCAGGAACGGCTGGCCGAAGAGGGCCGGGGCGCAGCCGGTGGCGACGGCGAGGAAGAGGCCGAAGGCGGCGATCCGCACCGGGTCCATGCGCATCACCCCGCGCAGTTCGCGCAGCCCCGTCACCAGCCCGAGGAGGACGAGCGAGATCGCCGTGGCCACCCCGGCGATGAAGCCGCCGCCCGGCGCGTTGTGCCCGCGCAGCAGGAGGTAGACGGCCAGCACGTTGATCATGAAAAAGAGAAACCGGATGACGGTCTGGAAAAAGAAGGAGACGGGGCTGTGGGTCATGGCTTGCGGTGGCGGGCTCCGTAACCCGGCGATTTGAGGTTTCCCTTGCGGTATTCTTCCGGCGTGCGCTTGTAGCGCATGAGCAGGCCGAGGCACCCGAGCGCGGCGATGAGCAGCACGGTGATCTCTCCCATGGTGTCGAACCCGCGGAAATCGACCAGCAGGGTGTTGACGGCGTTGGCCCCCTCGGCGAGTTCCACCGTGGCCGAGAGGATGGCGTCGCCGAGCTTCGGCACCCCGGCCCCGGCCTCCGCCGCGACGGCACCGGGGATTTTGCTGTGGGCCAGGCAGGCGAGCAGGGTGGTGAGCGCCCCGACGCTGAGGGCGAGCGCCCCGTGCAGCCACTGCCGGGGGCGTTCCATCCGGTGTTCGCTCCCCGCCTCGGAAGGGCGGGGGAAGCGGGCGAGAAGGAGCAGCACCATGAAGAGGGTGACCGCCTCGATGAGCAACTGGGTGAGCGCGAGGTCCGGCGCCCGGTAGAGCACGAAATAAAAGCTGGTGAAGAACCCGGCCACGGAGATGGAGATCAACTGCGTGGTCCAGCGGCGCAGGAAGATGACGCCGATGATCGCCAGCCCGATGAGCCCGGCGGCGAGCACCCGCAGCGGCCGCATCTTCGTGAAGGCGATGGTGAGCGCCTCCTCCCCCGTGAGGCTGTGCACCACGGCTCCCCCGACGATGACGACCAGAAAGGTGATGATCACCGGCAGGTAATCCACCGGCGAATCCGCCCGGAGCAGGCGGGTGAGCCGCGCGGCGAACCGGGAGAGCCCGTCGAGCCCCCACTCGAAGAATTTGTCAAAGCGCATGAACTCCGGAATCCGGTACCAGCTCCACGCGGTCTTTTCCCCCAGCGCGTAGAGGCCGAACCCGGCGGCGACGATGAGGATGCTCAGCGCGAGTTCCGGCGTCCACCCGTGCCAGAAGGCGAGATGCTCTGGCGGATGATTGAGCCCCGGGGTGCGCAGGTAGACGAAGACCTTCCCGAGCAGCCCCGGGAAAATGCCCAGCAGCACCGCCGCGATCGCGAGCAGCAGCGGCGGGATGCCCACCCAGTGGCCGGGGTGGTGAAAATTGCGCCGGACTTTCTTCGGCTTGCGCCCCAGGAAGATGTTGACGAAGAGGCGGGCGGAGAACGCCACCTTGAACATGGAGGCGAGGAAGACGCAGGCGACGGCGTAGTAACCGAGCGCGCCGTGCTTTTCCGTGGCCATGAGGATCTCCTTGAGCACCATCTCCTTGCTCAGGAAGCCGGTGGTCCCCGGCAGGCCCGCCATGGTGGCGGTGGCGATCAGCGTGGTGACGCCGAGCACCGGCATCCGCCGCCAGAGGCCGCCGAGCTGCCGGATGTCCCGGATATGGGTGGCGTGCGCCACGATCCCGACGATCATGAAGAGCCCCCCCTTATAGAAGACGTGGTTGAGGATGTGGAGGTAGTCGTACTCCACCCCTCCGGCGGGACCGAGCCCGTAGTAGCCGATCAGGTAGCCGAGCTGGCTCACGCTCGAATAGGCGAGGATCGCCTTGAGATCGTGCGAGAGAAGGGCGAAGAGCGCCCCCAGCAACATGGTGAAAAAACCGATCCCCCCGAGCAGCGGCACCCAGAGCGGGTGTTCCACAAAGAGTGGGAAGAGGCGCGCGCTCAGGTAAACGCCGAGCTTCACCATCGTGGCCGAATGGAGGTAGGCGCTCACCGGGGTGGGCGCGGTCATCGCGTTGGGGAGCCAGAAATGGAAGGGGAACTGGGCGGATTTGCCGAAGGCCCCCACCATGATCAACCCCATCGCCGCCGCGAGCGCCACCGGGGCTTCCTGCCACGGCAGCCCCTGGGCGAGGATCGTCCGCAGGCTCATCGACCCGGCGATCTGCCCCAGGAGGAGCAGCCCGGCGAACATGACCAGCCCCGTGGAGGCCGTCACCAGCAGCGCCTGCCGCGCGCCCACCCGGGAGCGGATGTCCGCGTGCAGGAACCCGATGAGCAGGAAGGAGGCGATGCCGGTGATCTCCCAGAAGAGATAGAGGAGCACGAGGTGATCGGCAAAGACGGTGCCGAGCATCGCGCCCATGAAGAGGACGAGGTAGCCGTAGAAGCGCCCCGGGTGCCGGAAATCCTTTTCCAGATAGAAGATGGAGTAAAAGACCACCAGGCACCCCATCAGGCTCACCACCAGCCCGAAGAAAAGGGAAAGCCCGTCGATGCCGAAGCTCAGGTTCAGCCCCAGGGAGGGAACCCACGGGCATTCCACCACGATGCGCGCCGGGCTCTCCCAGAGGGCGGCCACCCCGAGCAGCGCCCCCGCCGACCAGAGCGGGAAGATGAGCGCCAGCCACCCGACCCGCATTCCGAACCGGCGCCCCGCCATCGCCAGCGGGAGGCCGCCGGCCAGCGGGAAGGCGATCGCCAGCATCAGAAGGTAGAATTTCAGGTCCATAGGGTTCACTTGGCCCGACACCCGCCCGGGAGGGCACGAACACGCCGGAAAACGCGCGGAAGTTCCCCTTTCAAGCCTCAAAGTGCAAGGTTTGAATCAAAGAAAAATGCCGGTTCGGGCCGGGGAAGCAAAGCCGGAAATGGCGTTGGGGGCCGCCCGGGGAAAATCCCCCTTTACAACCGGGCGCGGATGTGGCATCTTCCCGGCGTTCTCCCTATGAAGGAAGGCGCAAGGCTGTCATGGCCTTGCGCCTTCTGTTTTTCTTCAAACCAGGGAAAAACGGAGATGCCTCCAGAGAACTGCGACAAGGAAAGTCAGACGACCGTTGCTGCATTCCTGCCCTGGCGGGGTTGGCCTGCTTTCAATCCGCAGCCCCTGGAGACAGGAGCATCATCGCGGAAAATGCGGGTTTGGCAATTTTTTTATCATCAAACCACTTGCAATGAGGGACTTTACCGGCTTAGAAGTAAGGGCCGGATGCACCCCCTGCATTCCCCCTAGCTTCTCACTCCCTTCCGTATGGCCAAAGTTTTTTTAGGTATCGCAATCTTTTTCATTGCTGTCGCCGGGTTCTTCAGCTTCCAGACAAAAAGCAAAGTCAACGAAATCCGCGATCAGCTCCAGCAAGCCGAGGCGCAGGCGGGCACCTCCTCCGCTTCCCTGAAGAAAGCGCAGGATGAGGCGAAGGCCGCCGCCGAGCAGGTCGCCGCCGCCAACACCGCCAAGGAGGCGGCGGAAGCCGCCGTGACGGCGGCGAAGGAAGAGGCCGCGAAGGTGCGCGAGGAAGTGGCCGCCGCCCAGGTGAAGGCCGGCGAAAAGGACAAGGAGATCGAAGACCTCAAGGCGAAGATCGCCGCCGTGCCGGAAGAGCCGCAGGAATCGCCGCAGGTGGCCGAGCTTCAGACCAAGCTTCAGGAAGCGCTCACCAAGCTCGAAGAGCAGACCCAGGTGGCCAAGGCGCTGGAGTCCAAGCAACAGGACGCGGAAGCGCGCGTCGCGGAACTCGCCGCGGAGAAAGCCCGCCGGGATCGCGGCCTGAGCGCCCCGGGGCTGGAAGGGAAGATCCTCGCGGTCGATCCCAACTGGAACTTTGTGGTCCTGAGCATCGGCGACCGTCAGGGCGTGGCCCGCAACTCCACGCTGCTCGTGAAACGGGGGCGGACGCTCATCGGCAAGCTCAAGGTGACTTCGGTTGATCCCTCCACCTCCATTGCGGACGTGATTCCCGGCTCGGTTCCGCGCGGCGGCTTCCTCCGCCCGGGCGACACGGTGATCTACAGCGGATCGCAGCAGCAGCAGCAAGCCCCCGGCTCCCAGGGCTGAGGCGGGTGAAAAAAGTGGAAGTGGAATCGGCCGCCAGAATTATGAAACGATCGTTTTTGTGTCTCTTGGGGCTGGTGGCCATGCTTTTCCTGCCGGGATGCGCTTCCACCGGCAATGACGAAGAGCTTTCGTCGATCCCGTGGAACCGCCCGGAAAGCTGGGAGGGCCAGGGGCCTGTCGGAGGGATGATGAACACTTACTGAGCCGTCCCTCCGGCCGGGGTGAAGGCAAACCCGCCCGGGAAAGGGCGGTGGGCGGGAACGGCGATCAGTAATCAGCGGGCGCGCTTGCACGGAAGGGATGGACGTCTACCCGCCACCCCCCCTTCGCCACTCTGCGTGAGGAAACCGGTTCCCTCCGGCCCTCTCGGGTTTCCTTCGGTTCGCCTGACTCTTTTTTACCCCTCCGATCCCTTCAACCTTCCCTCTGCATGTCCGGTATTCTGGTCATCCGGGGCGGGGCCATCGGCGATTTCATCCTGACCCTTCCGGCCATCGGCCTGTTGCGCGACGGGTTCGCGGAGCTTCCGCTGGAAATCCTCGGCTACCGCCACATCGTCGCCCTGGCCGATGGCCGTCACTACGCCACGGCCACCCGTTCCATCGAATACGCCGGGCTCGCCTCCTTTTTCGTTCCCGGAGCCCGGCTTCCCGAAGAGTTGAGCGCCTATTTCAGCCGGTTCGGGCAGGTGATCAGCTACCTGTATGATCCGGACGGCTTTTTCGAGGAAAACCTCCGTCGCGCCGGGGTGCGCCATCTGATTTCCGCCTACACCGCGATCGGCCCCCACACCCATGCCAGCCGCCAGCTTGCCCGGCCGCTGGAGCAACTCGCGCTCTATCTGGAGCCGGGGCGCGAGCAGGCGGTTCTCCACCCCTCGCCGGAAGACCGGGCGGAGGCCCGGCGTCGGCTTGGGCCGCCCGGGGAGACCCCGCTCGTCGCCATCCATCCCGGCAGCGGGGGCAGGCACAAGCTCTGGCCGCTGGAATCCTGGGAGGCGGTGCTCGCCCATCTGGCCGCCCACCCGGAGAACCCCCGGGTGCTCCTCATCGGGGGGGAGGCGGACGAGGAGCGCTTTGCGGCGCTGGCCCGGGGCGGGTTTCCGGCGGATCGTCTCCTGACGGCGCGGAATCTCCCCCTTCCCCATCTCGCGGCGCTGCTCGAAGAATGCTCCCTCTTCCTCGGGCACGACAGCGGCATCTCTCACCTCGCCGCCGCCGTCGGCACCCCTTCCCTGCTTCTTTTCGGCCCCACGCAACGGACCGTCTGGGCTCCCGCCGGGCCGCATGTGGAAGTGCTTGAGGCCCCGGAGGGCGACCTTTCCCGGCTTCCGGCGGCCACGCTGCTGTTCGAGATCGACGCCCGGCTTTCGGGCCACTGATTTCCCGCCGCCATCTTTCCCGCGGGCAAGGCGGCTTTCCCGCCTGCCGCGGGTTCGGTTTTTAAAACCTCCGTTTGCACATCGCATAAAACCGCAGCATATTTCCGGGCCTTCCGGAAAGGATCAGGGATTCCCCCAGGAACGATTCTCACAGCCCGACCCGCCATGGGCGGGCGAATCCCGGAAAGGCAACCCGACGCTTTATGAGAATTGCTTCGATCCTGATTCTATGGTTTCTGCTCTCCGGGATGAGTGACGCCGCCGAATGGCAACTGCACCGTGTGGAGGGGCGCGATTACGTGACGATGGAGAACATCGCCACCTTCTACGGTCTTTCCACCCCGACCCCGGAGGGAGCTTCGGATGTCCGCCCCGCCGCCTACCGGATGAGCGGGACGACCGGCGGCGGCGAAGTCGGCGTGCGGGTGAACTCCCGCGAGGCGACGATCAACGGCGTCAGGCAATGGCTCTCCTTCCCCGTGCGGGAAGAGGAGGGCAAGATCCTCATTTCGCGGATCGACCTCGCCAAGACGATCGAGCCGATGCTGCGCCCCCAGCGCATCCCGAACCTCAAGCCGGTGGAGACGGTGGTGATCGACCCGGGGCACGGCGGGCACGACCGGGGGGCCACCAACTCGCTCGGCAGGGAAAAGGAGTACGCGCTCGACGTGAGCCTGCGGCTCAAGAAAGCGCTGGAGGCCCGGGGGGTGAAAGTGGTGCTCACCCGGAGCGCCGACGTCTTCATCCCGCTCGAAAAACGCCCGCAGGTGGCCAACGCGCTCCCGAACTCGATCTTCGTCTCCATCCATTTCAACGCCGCGAGCACGAACGCGAGCGGCTTCGAGGTCTTCGCGCTCACTCCGCGCGGGGCTCCCTCCACGGGGGATTCCGCGCTGAGCCCGCGCCATTTCCGCAACGAGCCGGGCAACTCCGTCGATGTGCCGAGCGTCGCGCTCGCCTCCAGCGTCTACCACGCCATGCTCGGGCATTTCACGGAGTTTGACCGGGGGCTCAAGCGCGCCCGGTTCGCGGTGCTGCGGCACGCCACCGTCCCTGCGGTGCTGGTGGAGGGGGGGTTCCTCTCCAACGGCGAGGAGGCCCGGCGGATTCATTCGCAGGAGTGGCGGCAGAAGCTCGCGGACTCGATCGCCCGGGGGGTGCTCGGCTTCAAGGGGCTCTCCGAACTCCAGCGCCCGCCCGAACTGATGGCGGACTACCGGCGCGAACAGGAAGCGACGAGGGATCACGCCAGCAACGAAGCCCCCGACCCGGCGACCGAACCGGAGTCGTGATTTTCGCCCCGTGGCCGGGCGGGCGGGGGAATGCCGGTTCTGCCACCCCGGCGTACCGGATTTGCCATGCCCGGGAGGGGCGGCTCCCGGTACACTCCCTTCCCGATGAACCCGCCTGCCCGCTCCTCCACCCGTCCGCTCGTCCACCGCTGGGAACGCGATCCGCGCAACCCGGTGCTCCCGCCCGGCCCGAACGCTTGCGACGCCACGGCGTGCATGAACCCGTTCGTGGTCCGGCAGGGGGATCAATACTGGCTCTTCTATGCCGGGGGAGACCCGGAAGGGCGGCGGCGGATCTGCCTCGCCACGGCTCCGGTGAACGACGTGGGTGAGTGGACGCGCCACGGTGTGGTACTCGATCTCGGCGGCAAGGGGGCGTTTGACGAATACTGGTGCGTGCTCCCGTGCGTGCACCGGATCGGCGGGCGCTGGCACCTCTACTACACGGGACGCCATGGCCAGCCGGCGCTCGGGCTCCAGTCCTTCACCGGGATCGGGCTGGCGGTGAGCGACGACCTTCGCCACTGGGAACGGCTGCGGGAGGAGCCGGTGCTGCGCGGCGACGGGTTCGAGGCATGGCCGGAGAACCGGGGGATCGCCGGGGGCGGGCCGGTTCTGGAGATCCCCCAGCCCGACGGGCGCGTTCTCTACCGCCTTTACTACACGATCGCCAACGGCCGGCCCAGCCCGGACCTGCTGGTGGATCAGGAAAAGCACTCGGTGGTCGCCCATTCCTGGGACGGGATCGACTGGTTCGACCGGCGGGTGGTCCTCTCCGCCCGGCGCGAGGTGGATTACGAGAACGCCGCCACCATCGCCCTCAACCCGTGGCCCGTGGAGGGGGGCTACCACGCGCTTTACGCCGGGATCGGCTCGCGCTTCGGCGCGTATTCCATCTGCGAGGCCCGGAGCGCGGACGGGCTGGTCTGGGACCGGGGCGAGCCGGGGGAAAACCTGAGCCTCCCCCCCGCCGGGGAGGGGTGGGAGAGCGCGATGACCGAGTACCCGAACGTGATCCGCGAGGGCGACCATCTCCGGCTCTTCTACTGCGGCAACGGCTACGGGCGCACCGGCATCGGCACGGCGGTGGCCCCGGTGCCTGCCTCCGCCGGGGTTTGATCCGCCGGAAAAAACGGAGCATAAAGCGGCTCGACTTCCGGGCGCCCCGGCGTGAGGATGCCGGGCAACGCCGTCCGGCCGGTGTTGACGCATCAACCTCCCATGGATCCCGCCCCGATCGACCCGCAGTACGCGATTTACCTGCTCATCGCCGTGGGCTGGACGACACTTTTTTCCATGACCATCCGGCAGCCGGTTCGCGGTCTTCGCAATCTCGGCATCCTGGCGTGCTACATTCTCGCCGTGATCATGCCGATCCGGCTCCCCTTCGGCTCCGCGCTGGCGACCTGGTGCGTGTTCGGGATCGCCGCGGGGCTCCTCTACAACGCTTACCAGGGAATCGCCTACCTTCGCGACAAGTCGCCTGAAAAGACGCCGGGGCTTTCGTTTGCCCATTTCGTCTATGGCCTGCTGGCATGGCCCGTCATGATTCCGGAGGCCATCGAGTATTTGCTGGCGGACCTCGGGGTTTTGCGGGTTCCCGAAGAGGAGTGCGACGCGGATCATCCGGAGTGATCCCGTCCGGAAAAAATGAAACCCGATCTCCGTTTCCCGATGTTCCTTGATGCCGCCCTGACCGAATTGCTTTGCCCGTCGTTTCAGGGATGGTCATTCTGCCATCTCTCCCGGCAGAATTTGGGCAAGGCGGTCGGGGAGAAATGAATCCCGGAAACCGGACATGAAAGAATACAAGGTTCTCACCCAGAAAGATAAATGGTTCGGCGGCAAGTTTGACCCGGAAAAGCTGGAGCAGGCGATCAATGCCTATGCCTCCCAGGGCTGGCGCGTCATCTCATGCGCCACCGCCCAGATACCCGGCTTTACCGGCAGCCGCGAGGAGATGATCGTGATTCTGGAGCGCGAGAAGTGACATGTATTTCTCCGAATTCAAAGGGGTGTTCTTCATCGAGGGAGCGCCTTCCGAGGCCCGGGTGATCGCCGGGATCTCCAGTGAACTCAACGGCTTCTTTTCCCAGAATCAGCTTCGGTCGCTGGATGACCTGAAGGAGAAAATGAAAGATGACGTGATTGGGCGCGGCGGGAATTGCGTGATCGATTTCAAATACGGCCAGCGATCCACTTTCTGGAAGAGTCTCCTGGGCATGGATAACGTGTTTTGGTACGGAACGGGCAAAATCGCCCGGATCGACCCGGCGGACCTGCAAAAGTACCAACGTAACTGACCGGTCGGGGGGGCAGGGAGGATCGGGTCTTTTCCCCGAAAAATTTCAGACCGACAGGCTTTCCCAAGGCCCCCGGTTCCGCTACCATCCCGGGTCATGACCGCCATCCGCATCGCCGCCATCCTCGGGTTTCTCGCCGTCGCCCTCGGGGCGTTCGGGGCCCACGGGCTCAAGGAAACGCTGGAAGCCAACGGACGCATGGAGGAATGGAAGACCGCCTCGCTCTATCACCTGGTGCATGCCGTGGCGCTGCTCGGCGTGGCGACGGCGCTGGCCTCCTCCGGCGGCGGGGTCCACTCCCCGGTGGTCTGGCTCTTTACCGCCGGGATCGTCCTCTTCAGCGGCAGCCTCTACTACCTCTCCCTCACCAACGCGAAATGGGTCTGGCCGATCACCCCACTCGGCGGGCTCTGCTTTCTGGCGGGGTGGCTTTACCTTGCCGTTCGCGGGTTGAAATAAGCGGGTTCCTTTTTCTATGAGCAACAAACTCGACATCATCGAACGCATTCTCAACCCCGGCATCGTGGCGATCATCCGGGCGGATTCCTCCGAGCAGCTTCTCGCCGCCGCCGAGGCGCTTTACGAAGGCGGCGTGACCGGCATGGAAGTCACCATGACGACGCCCAACGCCCTCGGGGTGATCTCGGATGTGGCCAGACGCTTCGGCAGCAAGGTGTTGATCGGCGTCGGTAGCGTGCTCGACACGGAGACCTGCCGCGCGGCGCTGCTCGCCGGGGCGGAGTTTGTCGTCACGCCAATCACCCGCCCGGAGGTGATCTCCCTCTGCAACCGCTACGGCAAACCGATCGCCAGCGGGGCCTACACCCCCACGGAAGCGCTCACCGCCTACGAAAGCGGCGCGGATTTCATCAAAATCTTCCCGGCGGACCAGCTCGGGCCCCGCTATATCAAGAACATCCTCGCCCCGATGCCGCAGCTTCAGATCATCCCGACGGGCGGGGTGACGGTGGAGACCGCCGCGAGCTTTATCGAAGCCGGGTGCGTGGCGCTCGCCGCCGGGTCGAGCCTGGTGAGCAAGGCGGTGCTGGCGAATCAGGACTGGAAGACGCTCTCGGCCACCGCCGCCGCCTTTGTGGAAGCGGTCCGCAAGGCCCGGGGATGACCTTTCCCCGGCAGGGTGCCGGAGTGGCCGGGCGGTTTCCCGTTTGACACCGGGGCCGCCCCTCTCGCAGATTGCCGGGATGAGGACCGCCTTTTTCTGCTGCGCCGTTGCCCTCCTGACCGGCGGACCGCTGGCTCCCGGTTCGGAGGAAACCCCGCTGCTCCCTTCCCTGGGGGAGCCTTCGGCCTCCCCGGCGGCGACGGTGCCGCCGCTCGTCCGGCACGAGAGGCTGATCGCCTTTCTGCCGGAGCCGCCGCCGGAATGGCACGCGGAACGCCCTTCGGGCTCCACCGATGAGAGCGACGGCATCCGCCTGAGCACCGCCCGGCGGCTCTACACCAAGGGCGACGCGGAGGACGCGCCGACCGCCGTCATCACGATTATTGATTCCGCCAGCAACCAGACCTATTTTGACACCGCCCCCGCCGACTGGACCACCAACACGGAGGACGGCGACGGATTTGACCGGCGCATCACCCTGGAGGGGATGCGCGCTTTCGAGCACTACGACAAGGTGGCCCGCACCGGGTCGCTCTCCGTTTTCGTCGGGGGGCGCTATTTTGTGCAGATCGAACTCACCAACCTCGACCCCGTTCATCTGCGCGACTGGTTCAAACGGATCGACAGCAAGGGGTTGGCGGTCCTAAAGTGAATCCCTTTTCCCATGGCCAACGAAGCACCTGAACGCAAAACTTTGGAACAACGCCAGCAGATGAGCGAGCTGGAGCGGCTCCGCCACTCCGCCGCCCACGTGCTGGCCACCGCCATCCTGCAAATCTGGCCGGAAGCCCAGTTCGCCGCCGGCCCCCCGGTGGAGACCGGCTTTTACTACGATCTCGACCTCCCGCACCGGATCACCCCGGAGGATTTCCCCCGGATCGAGGAGGAGATGAAGAAGGTGATCAAGGCGAACCAGCTTTTTGAGAAGGTCGTCGTCTCCCGCGAGGAGGCGCTGGCGCTCGGGCGGGCGGGGCGGCTCTCCGCGCTTTCCGATCGCCCGGAGCCGAGCCGCTTCAAGCTCGACATCATCGAATCCATCCCGGAGGGGGAGGAGATTTCCCTCTTCAAGAACGGCGATTTCATCGACCTCTGCGCCGGGCCGCACGTGATGCGCACGCGCAACATCGGGGCGTTCCGCCTCACCCACGTGGCGAGCGCCTACTACAAGGGGGATGAGCGCAACCCGCAGCTTCAGCGCGTCTACGGGACCGCCTTCAAGAACAAGACGGAGCTGGAGGCGTACTTCACCATGCTTGAGGAGGCCAAGAAGCGCGACCACCGGAAGCTGGGGCGCGATCTCGGGCTCTTCGCCTTTGACGACGATGTCGGCCCCGGCCTGCCGCTCTGGCTCCCGCGTGGAACGACGCTGATCGAGGAACTCGAAAAGCTGGCCAAGGAGACGGAGTTCGCCGCCGGGTACGAGCGGGTGCGCACGCCCCACCTCGCCCGGGAGAACCTCTACCTCACCAGCGGGCACCTCCCGTACTACGCGGACTCGATGTTCCCGCCGATGCTCCTGCCCGATGAGCGCAACCAGAGCCTCCAGCAGCAGGAGCGGGCCCGCCTGCGCGAGATCGCGCCGGAAGGGCGGCTCGGGCATCTCGAAGACGCGCAGATTGATACCCTCCTCTCCGAGTTCGAGAAGATGGTGAGCGAGCGGCCTCACGACCGCTACTACCTCAAGGCGATGAACTGCCCGCATCACCACAAGATTTTCGCCGCCCAGCCCCGGAGCTACCGGGAGCTGCCGCTGCGGCTTGCGGAATACGGCACCTGCTACCGGTACGAACAGTCCGGCGAGCTTTTCGGCCTGATGCGCGTGCGCAGCATGCAGATGAACGACGCCCATATCTACTGCACGGAGGAGCAGTTCGAGGCGGAGTTCAACGCCGTCAACGAGATGTACCTGAAGTATTTCCGCATCTTCGGGATCGAAAAATACCTGATGCGCTTTTCCACGCACGATCCCGCCCGGCTCGGCGAGAAGTACGTGAACGAACCGGCGCTCTGGCTCAAGACGGAGGCGATGGTGCGCAGCGTGCTGGAGCGTTCCGGCATCAATTACGTGGAAGTCCCCAACGAAGGGGCGTTCTACGGGCCGAAGATCGACGTGCAGGTCTGGAGCGCCATCGGCCGGGAGTTCACGATCGCCACCAATCAGGTCGATTTCGCCGTGCCGCCGCGTTTCGGCCTCACCTACCGCGACCGGGATAACACGGAAAAAACGCCGCTCTGCATTCATCGCGCCCCGCTCGGCACGCACGAGCGCTTCATCGGCTTCCTGATCGAGCATTACGCGGGGAATTTTCCGCTCTGGCTCGCGCCCGTGCAGGTGCGGGTGCTGCCGATCGGGACGGAGGAGCCGCTCGTGGAGTACGCCCGGGCCATCCAGGCGGAGCTTCGCGGCCACGGGGTGCGCGCGGAGATCGACGCCTCAAGCGACAAGATCAACGGCAAGGTGCTCCGCGCCGAACAGGAAAAAGTGCACACGATGTGGGTGGTCGGCCATCGCGATCTGGAGGCCGGGGCGGTGAGTGTCCGCCTCCACGGCAAGGGAAACCAGGGGGCGCGCCCCCGGGCGGAAGCGGTGGCGGCGCTGCTGGAGGCGATCCGGGAGCGGAGCGCCTGAGCCTTTTGCAACAACGAAAAAGGGGACGGGGAGGCGGAGGGCGAGGCGGAAGGATCGTGCCGTTTTCCTTGCGGGACGGCCTGACCTCCGCTACAGAAAAGCATGGCTGAAGTTCAGACTAGCACGTCAATGGGCGAAACAACGCTTCGTTTCATCGAGTTCATCCGGATGCATGCGCAGAATACCTCCCTTTTTCTGGGGAAGACGCCGCATCCCCAGACCGGGAAACCGCAGGTGAACCTGCACGTGGCCCGGATGCTCGTCGGCCAGCTCGCCGCCATCGCCGTGAAGACACGCGGAAATCTCACGCGGGAGGAGTCCGAGGTGCTCGAAAACGCGCTCACCCACCTTCAGGAAGGGTTGCGCGAGGCGGAAAAGAACCCCCCGGCCCTTTAAAAAAAGACCCAACCAAGCCCGACAAGGTCCAACCGGATGACCACCCCTTTTTCCATCGGCAGCATGAGCTTCGGCGGCCCGGAGCCGCTCTTCATCCTCGGCCCGTGCGTCATTGAGAGCGAGGCGTTCGTGCGCCGCATGGCCGCGCAGCTCAAGGCGATCGCGGACGATCTCGGCCTGCAATGGGTCTTCAAGGCCTCCTACGACAAGGCGAACCGGACTTCCGTGAAGTCGTTCCGGGGGCTTTCCCCGCGGGACGGGTGCCGGTTGCTGGCGGAGATCGGCGCGGAACACGGGGTGCCGGTGACGACCGATGTCCATTCCCCGGAGGAGGCGGCGATCGCGGGGGAGTTCGTGGACCTGCTCCAGATCCCGGCGTTCCTCTGCCGCCAGACGGACCTGATCCGCGCGGCGGCGGAGACGGGGCGCGTGGTGAATGTGAAGAAGGGGCAGTTTCTCGCCCCGTGGGATGTCCGCAACATCGCGCGGAAGCTGGAACACTTCGGCTGCAAGCGCTTCTTTTTCACGGAACGGGGCGTGAGCTTCGGGTACAACAATCTGGTGGCGGACATGCGCTCGCTCTACTGGATTCGCGAAGCCGGTTACCCGGTTGTCTTTGACGCGACCCACTCCGTCCAGCGCCCCGGCGGCGCGGGCGATTCCACTTCCGGGGACGGGGTGCTCGCCCCGGTGCTCGCCCGGGCGGCGGTGGCGGCCGGGTGCGACGGGGTGTTCATCGAAACGCACGAAGACCCCTCGAAGGCGCTCTCCGACGGCCCCAACCAGATCCCGCTGGCGGACCTTCCCGCGCTCCTGCGCCGGTTGAGCGCGATTCACCGCCTGGTCTCCAGCCCATCATGAACCGGCGCGGCGTTTTCATCCTGTGGGTGGCGCTCCTGCCGCTGCTCCCGCTCCGGGGGGAGGAGGGGGAGAAGAAAAAGGAGGACGATTCGCTGGCGATCCAGGTGCCGGTGCCCGTCGGGCACAAGGCGCACGGGATCAAGCTCCCCGACCACGATGAAAACGGGGCGCTCCAGATGAATTTCGAGATCGGCACGGCCAACCGCCTGAGCGAGACGGAGATGGAGATTTCCGACCTGCGCATCGAGACGTTCAACGAGGAGGGAAACCGGGAATTGGAGATTGAAATGCCGCACTCTTTGTTTGATTTAAAGACGCGCGTGATTTCCAGCGCCGACCCGGTGACGGTCCGCCGGGCCGATGTCGAGGTGACCGGCGGGAACATGACTTTTGACACCCGGACACGGCAGGGGCGGTTTTCCGGCCCGGTGCGCGTCCTTATCTACAACCGTGATGAGTTTGAAAAACCAAATCATAAGGAAGGGTAGGCTCGCGCTGGCGCTCGCCCTGCTGTTGCTGCCGTGGGGCGAAGGGTTCGCCCAGGGGTTCCGCGTGGATACCTCCACCGGGCTGGAGACGGACGCTCCCGCCGCCCCGAAGGCGGAGGCGGAGGCGGCGAAGGGGGAGGAGGCGCGGCAGCCGACGGAGATCACCGCCAGCAAGGAGACGACTTTCGACGAAAAAAGCCGCACGGCGGTGTTCCTGGGCGATGTGACGGTGCGCGACGCGCAGTTTCACCTCACCTGCGAGAAGCTCACGGCGCATCTCCGGAAGGCCCGGCCCGCCGCCGGGGGGCCGCAGGCGCTCGAAGCCGCCGGCGAGAGCGGGGGGCTGGAGCGGGTGGTGGCCGAGGGGGAGGTGCTGATCGTGCAGGAGAAGACGGACGAGAAAGGCAAGGTGACCCGGTATGTCGGCAAGGCCCACAAGGCGGAATACGAGGCGGCGACGGGGAACCTGCGCCTGACCGGCTGGCCCCAGATTTCGCAGGGGATCAACACGCAGGTGGCCACGGAGGAGGGGACGGTCATGATCCTCAACCGGGCGGGCGCGCTCAAGACGCTGGGCCCGAGCAAGACGGTGATCAGCGACACCTCTTCGGAACCGATGCCCGGGCGCCAGAAGGCCGGGGCGAACCGGGGCGCGGGAGGGGGAAAAACCCAGGCCAACCCGTGACCGAAGCGACCCTTCCCCCAGCCTCCGCCGAGCCTCGCAAAGAGCCTGCGACCGAGCCAATTCTCTTTACAGAAGGGCTGGTCAAGGTGTATGGTAAACGTGCCGTGGTGAACGGGGTTGATATTCAGATTCGCCCTGGGGAAATCGTCGGGGTTCTCGGCCCCAACGGGGCGGGGAAGACGACCACTTTTTACATGGTGGTCGGGCTGGTGCGACCCAACGGGGGCCGCGTGATGTTCAAGGGGGCCGACGTGACGAGCGAGCCGATGTACCGCCGGGCGCGCGCCGGGATGGGGTATCTGCCGCAGGAGGAGTCGATCTTCCGCAAGCTGACGGTGGAGGAGAACATCATGGCGATCCTCGAAACCACCGACCTCAACCGGGCGGCGCGGCGCAGCCGGTGCGCGGAACTCCTTGAGCAGTTCGGGATCACCCACGTGGCCCGGCAGACGGCGCTCACCCTCAGCGGCGGGGAGAAGCGGCGGCTCTCGATCGCCCGTTCGCTGGTGACGAGCCCGAGCCTGCTGCTCCTGGACGAACCGTTCAGCGGGGTGGACCCGATCGCGGTGGCGGATGTGCAGCAGATCATCGCCGGTCTGCGGAGTACCGGGCTGGCCATCCTGATCACCGACCACAGCGTGCGCGAGACGCTCTCCATCGTCGATCGGGCGTATCTGATATATGAAGGGCGCGTCAAGCGCGAAGGAACCAAGGACTTTCTGATCAACGACCCCGTGAGCCGACAACTTTATCTGGGAGAACGCTTCCGGATGTAACCCGAAAAACGGAGACCCGGACTTCGCTCCCTGACCGGAGGGAGGACCGTGTTTCCCCCAAACAAAGGAGGATAAAAGAGAATGCAAGTTGCCAACGTGAACCTGCCCATTCAGGTGACCGGTCGTCACATCGTCGTGACCGAGCCGATGAAAGAATACGTCGTCAAGAAGGTGGAAGGCCTTCACCTCGACTACCCCCGCATTATCGAAGCCCAGGTGGTTCTCAACGTGGAAAAGCACCGGCACCTGGCCGAGATGGTCCTCCATTGCGCCAACCATATCACGATCGAGGCGAGCGCCGAGACGACCGATATGTACGCTTCCATTGATCAGGTGATGGCCAAGGTCGCCCAGCAGATGCGCAAGTACAAGACGAAGATCATGCGCCAGCACCGGCCCCGCAAGGGAGAGGTGCGCCATATCGAGGAGCAGGTGTTCAGCCTCGACGGGTTTGACCTCCACGAGGAGAGCGAGCCGATGCACGTGCAGACCGAGCAGTTCCCCGTGAAGCCGATGTACCTGGATGAAGCGGTGCTCCAGCTCGAAATGTCGGACCGGCCCTTCGTTGTCTTCAACAACGCCAGGAACAACAAGGTGAACGTCCTCTACCGCCGCAACCAGACCGGTTTCGGCCTGATCGAACCTTCGGCTCCCTGAGCCGTTTCCCCCCTTCGGGGCGGTTTGGGCCGCCCCGTTTTTCCGGGCCGGAGCCCCTCGCCGGGCTCCGGCCCGCTGCCACCCTTCCCAAACGGTTGCCCCTCCTTTCATGAAACCCCGGAACCGATTTCCGATCGTCACCGTGGGCGAGTTTTACACCCGCCACGGCGAAAAGCTCGGGCTCACGCTCGCCAACTCCGCTGCCGGGTTCAACCGCCGGATCAAGGAGCCGACGATCAACCGCCCGGGCCTCGCCCTTTCGGGGTTCTTCAGTTTTTTCGCGGAAAAGCGCCTGCAAGTGCTTGGCGCGGCGGAGTTTGCGTATTTGAAGAGCCTCCCTCCCGAGACCGTGCGCGACCGCATCCGCGCGCTGCTCAAGCGGCGCGTCCCCTCCCTCGTCCTCGCCCGGGGCGCGCGGCCCACCCGCCAGATGCTGGAGGAGGCGGACGCCCACGGGGTCTCCATCTTCCGCACGCCGCTCGTCACGATGAACTTCATCAACGCCGCCACGCTCGCCCTGGAGCACGATTTCGCCCCGACGCGCACGGAGCACGGTTCCATGGTCGATATCATGGGGGTGGGGACGATGATCCGGGGCTCCAGCGGCATCGGCAAGAGCGAGTGCGTGCTCGGGCTCATCGAGCGGGGGCACTCGCTGGTGAGCGACGACGTGACGCGCCTGCGCCTGGTGGAAGGGGGCAAGGTGATGGCCACCTCGCCGGAACTGACCCGCTGCCACATGGAGGTGCGCGGGCTCGGGATCATCAACGTCACCTCCATCTTCGGCGTCGGTGCGGTGCGGCTGGAGAAGCAGCTCGACCTGGTGGTTTCTTTAAAAGATTGGCAAGAACTGGAGGAGGTGGATAGGATCGGACTGGAACAGGAATTTTACGAAGTATTGGACATTCCCATTCCACACATTACAATTCCTGTGCGAACGGGCCGCGATCTGGCTCGCCTTGTCGAAGTCGGGGCGCTGGATCAGAAGCTCAAACGAATGGGACAGAATAACGCCCTGGAATTTAACCGGCGTCTACTGAATTTAATGCAGAATAACCAACACTAATGGGCCTTTTAAGCCGCAGGACATCAAGCAGTCAGGAAAAAAAAGTCGTCAGAGAGATCACCATTCTCAACCGTCTCGGCTTGCATGCGCGCCCTTCAGCGATGTTTGTCAAGGTGTGCAGCCGGTTCAAGAGTGACATCTGGGTCGAAAAGGACGGGGAGCAGGTCAACGGAAAGAGCATCATGGGACTGATGATGCTCGCCGCCGGGCAAGGTTCCCGGCTGGAGATCACCTGCGAGGGACCGGATGCCGATCGCGCCATCGAAGAGATCGAAGCGCTGGTGGCCCGCCATTTCGACGAAGACTGAGCCCGGGCGCGGATTTGTTTCACCCGGGGGAGGGAAAACCAACGGATCTTTGTGTATTTGAGTCAAAAAAGGCTTGATCGTGATCGCCGGAGGATCGGCGGGCGTCCGGTGACTTGACCAACCAGAACCATGCCGGAATGAGCGATTCCCAGCAGAAAGTGGAACGAAGGTTTCACGGGGTCGGTGTCTCTCCGGGCATTGCCAGGGGGCAGGTTTTCGTTTACCGCCCCGATGATGAAGACCCCGTCAAGCGTTCCATTGAGGAGAGCGAGATCCCCTCGGAGATCGTCCGCTTCGAAGGAGCGCTGGTCCAGACGCGTGCGCAGATTCTGGAGATGCAGCAGCGGATCGCCGAGGCGATCGGCGCGAAGGATGCCGGGATTTTCGACGCGCACCTGCTGGTGGTGGAGGACCGCACGCTCATCGACGAGGTGCTCCGCTCCCTGCGGCGCGACCGGCTCAACATTGAGTACGTCTTTCAGCAGGTGGCCAACCGCTACGCCCGGACGCTGAGCGAGATCGACGATCCCTACCTGCGCGAGCGGGCGCTCGACATCAACGACGTCACCCGGCGCGTGGTTCACAACCTGATGGGGAAGACCGGGCGCAAGCTCTCCGACATGGAGACGCCCCACATCCTCGTCTCCCACAACCTGACCCCCTCGGATACGGCGCAGCTCAACCGCAACCTCGTCATGGGGTTTGCCACCGACGCCGGAAGCCGCACTTCGCACACGGCGATCATGGCCCGCTCGCTCAACATCCCGGCGGTGGTGGCGCTTCATCAGGTGAGCGAGATTCTTTCCACCGGGGACACGGTGCTGCTCGACGGGTACAACGGCTATTTCATCGTCCACCCGAGCGAGCAGACGCTCTGGGAATACGGCGAGCTGGAGATCCGCAACACCGCCGTGGAGGAGAAGCTCACGGAGCTTCGCCACACCCCTTCCACCACGCTCGATGGCCGCCATATCACGCTTTCGGCGAACATCGAATCGCCCAACGACGTGGAGCTGGTGAAGAAGAACGGGGCGGAGGGGATCGGCCTTTACCGGACGGAGTTTTTTTACCTCAACCGGGAGGAACTCCCCAACGAGGAGGAGCAGTACGAGAACTACTGCGCGGTGGCCCGGCAGATCCCGGATCATTCGCTCATCATCCGGACGCTCGACCTCGGCGGCGACAAGTTCATGAGCGCCCTGCAACTTCCCGGGGAACTGAATCCGTTCCTCGGGTGGCGGGCGATCCGGTTCTGTCTGGAGCAGGTGGACGTTTTCAAGACCCAGCTACGCGCCGTCCTGCGGGCGAGCGCCATCGGGAACATCCGGATGATGTATCCGATGATCTCGGGACTCGACGAACTGCGCCGTGCCAACGCGGTGCTGGAGGAGTGCCGGGAGGAACTCCGCCGGGAAGGAAAACCCTTCAACGAGGAGATGGAGATCGGCGCGATGATCGAGGTGCCGAGCGCCGCGCTGATCGCCGATCTGCTCGCCAAGGAGGTCGATTTCTTCAGCATCGGCACCAACGACCTCATCCAGTACACGATCGCCGTGGACCGGATCAACGAACGGATCGCCCATCTCTACGAGCCGACGCACCCGGCGATCATCCGGCTCATCAAGATGGTGGTGAACGCGGCTCACGCCCACAACCTCTGGGTGGGGGTTTGCGGCGAGATGGCCGGGGAGATCGCGCTCACGCCGCTGCTCGTGGGCCTCGGCGTGGACGAACTGAGCACCGGCTCCGCGCTGGTGCCCCGGGTGAAAAAGGCGGTGCAGAGCCTCGACGTGGGCGTCTGCCTGCAACTCGTGGACGACGTGAAGAACATGGAGAGCGCCGAGGAGATTCTCGAAAAGTGCGAGGAGGTGGCGCGCCGCCACTATCCCGAGCTGATGTCGTAGCGGGCGTTTCAGCCGCCCACCGGCGGAGCCTGCAACCGGTTGAACCCCATGTAATCTTCTCCCCGCACGAGCACCGCGCAGTGGCCCGGGTGGAGCGGGGAAATGTCCTGCCCGATCTTCACGATCGGGATCGTCAGGCGCACCGACATGCCGAGGCGGCGGCGGTTGGAGCGGTTCGGCTCGGAGTGATGGAGGAGTTTTTCGTTGAAGAGGAAAAACTCGCCGGGCCGCAGTTCCATGTCGATGCGACTGCCGGCGTCAAAGTATTGCGGGTCCGCCTCTTCGCTGAAGGCGACCCCTTCGGCCCGGATGTGGGGCACGACGTGTTTGTGCGAGCCGGGGATGATCTGCACGCACGAGTTGTCCGCCTTCACGTCGTCGATCGCCACCCAGGCGGAGAGGTTCACGATCGGCTCCAGCGGCCAGTAGTTCTGGTCCTGATGCCACGGAATGCGGAGGCCGCCCGGGTCTTTCTTGAAGAAATTGGTGGCCCAGAGGATGAGGTGCGGCCCATAGAGGCTCGCCGCGCGGTCCACGATGGCCGGGTGCGTGGCGAGATCGTAGACGACGCGCGAATCCATGTGGCGCGATTGCAGCGGCGTTTCGGGATTGGGACCGGGGCGGGCGATGACGTGTTCGTCGAGATGCGCGCGGATGGCGTCCATCTCCCGCGGCGTGACGGTCGGGAACGGCCCCAGGTAGCCGTTTTCGTGGAAAAAACGGATTTCCGCGGGGGTGAGGGCGAATGAAGAGGCGGTGGTGCTCATGGATTGATTTGGCTTGGATCGTGTTTGACTCCCATCGGGAGCCTGCGTGAAATTACCGCCGCCACGTACGCCGGGCCATCGCCAGGAGCGTGGAAGTTTTGCACTCAAGCGGTGATCCGATGAAATCACAACCCTCCCTCACCCCCGCCGGACAATGGACCCGTGCGCTCGAAGACCCGGCGTTCGCCTTCGAGGCCGCGATCCACGGCGCGCCCGGGCGCCTGCGGATTCCGCCGGGGTGGGAGGTTTCCCGGACGCTGCCCCGGGAGCACCTGCTCCATTTTCCGCTGGAGGGAAGCTTTCTGGCACGGATCGGCGGAGGCCGGGAGTTCCGGGTGGAAAAGGAGAGCCTGCTCTGGGTTCCGGCGGGGACGGCGCTTCATTTCCGGCTGCCGCCGGGCGAGAAGCTTTTTTCCACCCGCTTTCGCCTGATACCGCGGCGTCCCCTCCCCTGGCCGCTGGCGGAACCGTATGTCTGCGTGCCGGACGCGGCCCGGTGCCGCCCGTGGTTTGAGGGGATCGTGGCGGAAGCCGGGCTGGAGCGCGGGGAACCCTTTCACGCTTCCCGCCTGCGGGCGATGCTGATCTGCCTGTTCACGGAGATGGAGCGCATCGCCGCGACCCGGGCCCCGGCGGCAGGGGAGGGGGTAGGGCTCCCCCGCCTGAACCGTTCCCAGCGGGAGGCGGTGGCGCATTTCATGGCGGAGCGGGCGTCCCGGGCGCGGGAGCAAGGGTGGCCCACGCCCGCCGATCTGGCCCGTCACCTGCGACTGAGCCCGGACTATTTCACCCGGCTCTTTACCCGCACCTATGGCCGCCCGCCCCGGCGCTGGCTGCTGGAGGAGCGCATCCATCTGGCGGCGCTGCGGCTGGAGGAATCCCGGCTCAACATCACGGAAGTGGCCGGGGAGTTCGGCTACGAAAACGGGTTTCTCTTCAGCCGCCAGTTCAAGGCGGTGCTGGGCCGCAGCCCGAGCCGGTTCCGCCGGGAGGGGTGATCGTTTCCTCCGTTTTCATGCCCGCGATCTCCCGGTGAGATGCGAACTTTTCCAGCAAATGAGAATAACCGTGATTGGTGGCAGCGGCCTGATTGGCCGCAAGGTGGTTTCCCTCCTGCGTGCGGAGGGGCATGAAGCGGTGGCGGCCTCCCCCTCCTCCGGGGTCAACGCGTTGACGGGCGAAGGGGTGGCGGAGGCGCTCGCGGGAGCCGGGGTGGTGGTGGATGTGGCGAACTCGCCTTCCTTCGAAGACGAGGCGGCGCTGGAGTTTTTCCAAACCTCCGCGCGCCATCTTCTCGCCGCTGCGGAAGCCGCCGGGGTCGGCCATTATGTGGCGCTCTCGGTGGTCGGTACGGATCGCCTGCTGGAGAGCGGCTATTTTCGCGCGAAAATGGCGCAGGAAACGCTCATCGCGGCTTCGCCCATCCCTTACACGATTGTCCGGGCGACCCAGTTTTTCGAGTTCACAGGCGCCATTGCCCAATCGGCGACGGAAGGGGAGATCATCCGGCTCCCGCCCGTGGCCATGCAACCGATCGCGGCGGACGATGTCGCCACCCTTCTGGCCGGGGCGGCCCTTTCGGCTCCCCTGAACGCGATCGTGGAGATCGCCGGGCCCGAGCGGATCGCGCAGGACGAGCTGGTCCGGCAGTACCTTCGGGAAGCCGGGGACTCGCGGACCATCCTCACCGATCCGCGGGCGCGCTATTTCGGCATCGCCGTCAACGACGAAAGCCTCGTACCGGGGGAAGGGGCGCGCATCGGCCCGCTCCGGTTCGGGCAGTGGCTTCATCGTTCCCTGGCGGCAAGGCCGTGACGCTGCCGGGCTGGCGAAAAGGGGGCCGCGCACCCCTGGGGCAAGGCGGATTCATGCCGCTCCCCGATCGGGGGGCGGATGCAAAGGGGGCGCTCCCCGCTTCCCTCCTTTGGGAGTTGTAAAACGGTGGGTGCCGGAATATAATCAAGGCCCCCTCGTAATGATTGGTCGAAAACAAGAAATCAATCTGCAGTTTTTGCAGATCATTGATGGCATCCTGCTGGTCGTGGCTTTCTGGGGGGCTCATGTCATCCGTTACATGGCGGCGGACCTGGAATGGCTGTCGATGAACTGGCCGATCCCGAAGTTCGACGATTTCCGCTGGATGCTTTTCATCATCATGCCCTTCGGGCCGATCCTGCTGGAACTGCACGGCTTTTACACCCGCTCGCTTCAGAAAACAGTGCGCCAGACGCTCGGGCAGATCGGCCGGGCGTCGGTCTGGCTCGCGCTGATTCTCTCCGGGTGCACCCTCTTCTTCCGTCTGGACATCCCGAGCCGGGCGGTGCTGCTCCTTTTCCTGGTTCTCGCGCCGGTGTTTCTGTTGCTCCGGGAACGGGTGACGATCTACCGGATGCGGGCCCGGGCCAGAACGGGCCGCTACCGGGAGCCGGTGCTGCTGGCGGGGACGCCGCAGGATACGCAGGCGCTGCTCTGCCGGTTGACCCCGGATCAACTCCTGGATATGGAGGTGATCGCGGAGGTGGATATTGAAAGGAACCCGGTTTCCCATCTCGTGGACCTGCTTCACCGGCATTCCGTCAGCCGGGTGATCTTTGCCGGGAACCATTCGCAGATGCAGCGCCTTCAGGAAGCGATCGGGGCGTGCGAGATCGAGGGGGTGGAGGCGTGGCTGGCGGCCGATTTCATCAAAACGGCGATCGCCAAGCCGAGCTTCGACGTCCTCGGCTCCCACCCGATGCTGGTTTTCCGGACCACGCCGGAGCTTTCCTGGTCGTTCATGATGAAGACGCTGATCGACAAGGCCGGTGCGATTTTTCTCATCGCGGCGAGTTCCCCGCTTTTCATCGGCGCGGCGCTGGCCATCCGGCTGACTTCCCCCGGCCCCGTCATCTTCTGCCAGCAGCGCGGTGGCAAGCACGGCAAACCCTTCACGATGTATAAATTCCGGACGATGATCCCGGACGCCGAAACGCGGCGGGCCAGTCTGGAAGAACAGAACGAGATGAGCGGTCCGGTTTTCAAGATCGGGCGGGACCCGCGCGTCACCCCGCTGGGCCGCTGGCTGCGGAAGACGAGCATCGACGAGCTTCCGCAGTTGATCAACGTCCTCCAGGGGCACATGAGCCTCGTCGGCCCGCGGCCGCTGCCGCTCTATGAGGTGGAAAAGTTTGAGAAATCCGCCCAGCGCCGCCGCCTGAGCGTGAAACCGGGGCTGACCTGCCTCTGGCAGATCAGCGGGCGCAGCGATCTCAACAGTTTCGACCAGTGGGTCGATCTCGACCTCGACTACATCGACAACTGGTCGATCTGGCTCGACATCAAGATCCTGCTCAAGACCGTGCCGGTGGTCCTTTTCGGGCTGGGTGCCCGTTGATGAAGGCGGTCCTCGTCGCCCGGTATTCCCGGGGGGTGGTGGTCTTGAACTGGCGGAAGCGGCGGTTGAAGTTCGAAAGGGTGTCGAACCCGGATTCGAAGGCGATCTCCGCCACGGTCCGGTCGCTCTCCAGCAGCAGGCGGCAGGCGTGGCCGATCCGCAGTTCGTTGAGGAAGCGGGTGAAGGGGCGGTTGGTGGCCCGGTGAAAGAAGCGGCTGAAGGCGGCCGGGCTCAGATGCGCGCGCCGGGCGGCCTCCTCCAGCGTCAGCGGTTCGCGGAAATGCCGGCTGGCCCATTGGCAGACCCGCTCGATCCGCTCCGTCTGCCGGGCGTTGCCGCTGTAGCGGAAGCCGTCGCTCGCCAGCGGGCGCGCCTTGCGATCGCAGGAGAGCAGGTGCAGGGCTTCGAGCAGGCGCAGGACCCGGGCGAACGGCTCTTTCTCCCCCGCGATCCCGCGGAGGAGGGCGGCGGCCTCCGCCCGCACGGCGGAGTCGAACGTGAGCCCCTGCCGTCCCCGCTCCAGCAGGTGGCGGATCGCGTCCGCCTCCGGGGCGTGGGTCAGGAGGGCCCCGGCCAGATCGGGCTGGAAAAACGTCACGATCGAGCTTGCCCCGTGCGGGCCTCCGTCGAAACCGGGCGGATGGAAAAAGGTATGCGGCAGGTTCGGCCCGATCATCACGAGATCGCCCGGTTCAAAGGGAGCGAGATGATCGCCGATCAACCGCTGGCCGACTCCCGCCTCGATCAGCGTGAGTTCATACTCCGGGTGAAAATGGTAGGGGCAGCGGAACTCCGGCACCCGGTAGCAGAGGTGGACGAAGGAGCCGTTGAGCGGCGTCTCGACATATTCCCGGGTCGCTTTCACTTCAATTACCGATACGCCGGAATCGCCCCGGCGGAAAGGGCAAAAAAGGCTCGGAAACGGGCATCAGGGGATTGGAAACCGGGGAAAAGCGCCGGTAGGCTTCCGGGAACATGAAAGCATCCATTGATTCTCCCTACTCTCTTTGCCCGGAAGCGATCGAGGCGTTTCGCCGCGACGGATACATCAAGCTCAAGAACGTATTCAGCCAGGCGGAGCTGGAGCACTACCGCCACGAGATCACCCGCGAGGTGAAGGAGCGCAACACCCAGGATATCCCGCTGGAAAAGCGCGGCACCTACGGAAAGGCGTTCCTTCAGGTGATGAACCTCTGGCGTTACAACGAGCGGGTGAAGGAGTTCGTCTTTGGCAAGCGGGTGGCGCGGATCGCGACGGAACTGCTCGGCACCGAAGGGGTGCGGCTCTACCACGACCAGGCGCTCTACAAGGAGGCGGGCGGAGGGTACACACCGTGGCACGTCGATCAGGTCTACTGGCCGCTTTCCAGCGAGCAGAGCGTGACGGCGTGGATTCCGCTGCACGCGGTGCCGATCGACAACGGGCCGCTCTCCTTCGCCGTCGGCAGCCAGAAGATTTCCTTCGGGCGGGATCTGGAGATCAGCGACGAGAGCGAGAAAAAGGTGGACGAACACCTGCGGCTCTCGGATTTTCCCGTGGATGAAAGCCCGTACGATCTCGGGGAAGTGAGCTTCCACTACGGCTATACCTTTCACCGCGCGGGGCCGAACCGGCTTTCCGTGCCGCGCGAAGTGATGACGGTGATCTACATGGACTCCCGGATGCGGCTCGCCCAGCCGCGCAGCAAGGCGCAGCAGAGCGACTGGGATACCTGGTGCCCCGGCGCGGTGGTGGGCGAGGAGATCAACACGCCGCTCAATCCGGTGCTTTACGAACGGTAAAAAAGTTTCCTCTGCGAGGGAAAAAGGGGTTCCGGTCGCGTCAGCCGCGCCGGAGCCCCTTTATTTTATTCGCCCGGCCCGCCGTCCGGTTCTCCCGTGGTGATCTCCGCGCACCGGAGCGAGCGTTCCACGGAGACGATGTTCCGGTCGTTCTCGCGACGGTAGCGGCAGTTCTCCAGCATCTTCCGGACGAAATGAATGCCGAGCCCGCCGATCTCCCGCTCCCCGATCGGCAGGGAGGTGTCCGGCCCGGCCTGCTCAAAGGGGTTGAAGGGATGCCCGTCGTCGATCAGGCGCAGGCGGAAGCGTTCCGGGGTGATTTGCAGTTCGACGAGCACCGGGTGCGGCCGCTGCGGGTCTTCATGCCCGTACTTTACGATGTTGGTGAAAAGCTCCTCCAGCGCGAGGCTGGCGACGTAGAGCGCCTGCGGGGAGGCCCCGGCCTCCTCCAGATGCCCGGCAATCCATTGAGTGGCCCGGTCGAGTTCCGGAAGGGTGTTGGTGACTTCAAGCTGGTGCGTCCGGTTGGCCATGGGCGGTCGGTTCGGGAGGGAAGTCGATGCGGATGATGGAAAAATCGTCTTCCAGGGGGAGGCTGCCGTGGTGGCAGGTGGCCCAGGCGATGAGCTGGTCGAGCGCGTCGGGATCGTGCCCGTGTTTTTCAAAGAAGGCTTCGAACTCGGCAAAATCGAGGACGCCCTCCGGCGTGCGGATTTCGTACGTGCCGTCGCTCATCACGTAGAGCCGCGCTCCGGGCGGGATGGTGCAGGTGTCGCTCTCGTAGTGCATGTCCGGCATGACGCCGATCACCAGCCCGGGGCAGCGGAGCTGCCGCATCGGCTCCCCCTGGGCGAGCAGGAACGCCGGGGGATGCCCGCCGCTGCTGTGCCGCAGCGTCCGTGTGGGCCGGTGATAGACCCCGTACCAGAGGGTGAAATACATGTTGTTGTGGCGCTCCATCGGAAACGTCTCGTTGAGGAGCGAGAGGACGCTGGCCGGGTCCCGGAAATCCGCGCCGAGCGAGCCGGAGCGGAGCACGTTGATGGCCGCCACGGAGAGGAGCGCCGCCCCGACCCCGTGCCCGCAGACGTCGAGGAGGTAGAAGGCGAAGTGCTCTTCGTCGAGCCAATGGTAGCCGAAGGAGTCGCCGCCGAGTTCGTGGGAGGGGAGGAAGCGCCAGTCCACGCGGATCGGGCCCTCGCTCACCGGCGGCGGCAGGATGGAGCGGACGTAGTTGCCCGCTTCTTCGAGTTCCCCGGCGAGGCGTTTCTGCGTCGTTTCAATGGTGCGCAGGTGCTCGCGTTCCTGATCGCGCAGCCGCTTTTTCTCCAGGCTGGCGCCGATGCGGGCCTTGAGGAGCGTCGGCTCGAACGGTTTGGCCAGGTAATCCTCCGCCCCGGCTTCGATGCAGCGCACGACGCTCCCGAGTTCGTCGAGCGCGGAAATCATGATGACGGGGATCTCCCGGAGCGCCGGATCGGCCTTCATCTCCCGTAGGGCGTTGTAGCCGTCGAGCTTCGGCATGACGACATCGAGGAGCACGAGATCAAACGCCTCTTTGCGGAGCACGGTGAGCGCCTCCACGCCGTCGGCGGCTTCGCGGGTGGTGTGGCCCTGCCGGTGGAGGCGGCGGCAGAGGGTCTCGCGGTTGGCCGGGGTGTCGTCCACCACGAGGATGCACCCGGCGATCGGGGCCGGGGTGTCGTGTTCGGGCGCGGGGACGTGACCGATGCCGGAGGCGGCTCCGGTGAGGACGCGCGCGCCGTCCGAGAGGGCCTTGATCCCCTCGGGCGTCAGATTGGTGTTGATGAGCCCGAGCAGGTTCTCGGCGGCCTGGCGGATTTTTTTCAGGTCTTCGGCGTGATCTTCCGAACCGTTATCCTGAAGTTCTTCGTAAACAAGGTCCGCATACCCGAGGATATGGTTGATCGGGGTCCGCAGATCATGCCGGAGATGGGAAAAGAGGTCCCGGCTGGGCTCGGCGGGGTTCATGACGGGGTTTTGCCGACCCGGGCCAGTTGGGCTTCGATCTTGCCGAGCAGCCGGGGAAGCTCCACCGGCTTGGTATCGTAGTCGTCGCATCCGGCGGCGCGGGCGTTCTCCTGATCCCCCGCCATGGCGTGGGCGGTGAGGGCGATGACCGGGATTGCCCGGGTGGCTTCGTCCGCCTTGATCCGCCGGGTGGCTTCCCAGCCGTCGAGCACCGGCAGGCTCATGTCCATGAGGATCAGGTCCGGGGAGAGTTCCCGGGCCATGGCGACCCCCTGGCTTCCGTCCATCGCGATTTCCACCTTGTAGCCGCGGCGGACCAGCCGGCGGCTGAGCATGTCCCGGTTGAGTTCGTTGTCTTCGACCAGCAGGAGGGTGATCATGGGTTGCAAAAGGAGAGGAGATTCCGGAGATGCGAAGGGGTGGAGAGGTAAAAGGGGCAGAGGGGGTAGAGGAGTAAAAAGGGCAGGGGGCGGATGGGGATCAGGCGGAGGCCCATCCGCGCCGCGCTCCCCGCAGACTTCCCTGTTTCATTCGGGGGCACGGAGGCAGACGGTCCCCCGGGCAGGTGTCTGCGATACATAGCGGGAAAAAGGAAGCGATGGCAACCTTTTTCCCGGAAGAGAGCGCCCGGGCCGGAACGGACGGCCGGGGCGCGAAGAACGCCTCCACCCCGTCACGCCTTCAGGCGCACGAGCAGATCCTTGCTCTCCACGGATTCGCCCACGGCGGCGAGGAGTTCGAGGACCACGCCGTCTTCCGGCGCGTAGATGGTGGTCTGCATTTTCATCGCTTCGAGGGTGACGAGCTTGTCCCCCTTGGTCACCTTGCTGCCGAGCGTGGCGCTCACGGCGGTGATCATCCCGGGGATCGGCGCGCCGACCTGGAGCGGATCGGCGGGGTCGGCCTTCGGGCGGCTCTTCGGTTTTTTACCGAGCGATTTGTCGAGGATCTCCGCCTGCCGCGGCACGCCGTTGAGCTCGAAGGAGATGGTCCGCTGGCCGTCCTTGTTCGCCTCCCCGATGTTGATGAGCTTGATGAAGAGGGTCTTGCCTTCCTCGATGTCGACGGCGATCTCCTCCCCGGGCTGGAGCCCGTAGAAGAACGCCGGGGTGGGCAGCACGGAGATTTTCCCGTATTCGCGGATGATCTTGGCGAATTCCGCGAAGACTTCCGGGTACATCAGGTGGCTGTAGAGGTCGTCGTCGGTCGCCTCGCGCTTGAGCTTGGCGGAAAGGGTGGCGCGCGTTTCCTCGATGTCGATTTCCGGAGCGAGGGCGGACCGTTTTTCCGGCCCCACGACCACTTCCACGAGCTTCTGCGGCCAGCCGCCGAGCGGTTCGCCGAGCCCGCCCGAGAGCATGTCGATGACCGATTCCGGGAACGGCGTGCCGGGCGGCAGGTTCACGACATCCGCCGGCTTGATCCCCCGGGTGAAGAGGAAGAGGGCGAGATCGCCGACGACCTTGCTCGACGGGGTGACCTTCACGATGTCGCCAAAGAGGTCGTTCACCTCCGCGTAGCAGCGGGCGATCTCCGGCCACCGGTGGCCGAGGCCCATGGAGGCGGCCTGTTCCTTGAGGTTGGTGAACTGGCCGCCGGGCATTTCGTGCAGGTAAACCTCCGCGCTGCCGGAGCGGGGGGAGGTGTCGAAGGGGAAGTAGATCTCCCGGACCTGTTCCCAGTAGTCGGAGAATTCGTTGAGGGTGTCGAGGTCGAACCCGGTTTCGCGCGGGGTGTTCTGGAGCGCGGCGACCACGGAGTTGAAATTGGGCTGGCTGGTGGAGCCGCTCATGGCGCTCAGGGCGAGATCGACGATATCAACCCCGGCATCCGCCCCCTGAAGGATGGAGGCGGCGTTGATGCCGCTGGTGTCGTGCGTGTGGAAATGGATCGGCAGGCCGACTTCCTCCTTGAGCGCCTTCACCAGCGCGTGCGCCGCGTAGGGGCGGCAGAGGCCCGCCATGTCCTTGATGGCGAGGATGTGCGCGCCCATTTTTTCGAGTTCCTTCGCGATTTCGACGTAGTACTTGAGCGAATACTTCGTCCGCTTCGGATCAAGGATGTCCCCCGTGTAGCAGATGGCGGCCTCCGCCACCGCGTGCGTCTCCTGCACGGTTTCGAGCGCGCGGGTCAGGTTCGGCAGGTAGTTGAGGGAGTCGAAGATGCGGAAGATGTCGATGCCGGAGGCGGCGGCGTGGCGGATGAACCCGGCGACGACGCTCGGCGGGTAGTTCGAGTAGCCGACGGCGTTCGAGCCCCGGAAGAGCATCTGGAAACAGATGTTGGGGATCTGCTCGCGCAGGTCGCGCAGGCGCACCCACGGGTCTTCGCGCAGGAAGCGCATGGCGGTGTCAAAGGTGGCTCCGCCCCACATCTCCAGCGAGAAGAGCCCCGGGGCGCGGCGGGCGAGGGCCGGAGCGCTCGCGAGCATGTCGTAGGTGCGCACGCGGGTGGCAAGCAGCGACTGGTGGGCGTCGCGGAAGGTGGTGTCGGTCACCAGCAGGCGCTTCTGCTCCAGCGTCCATTGGGCGAACCCCCTGGCGCCGAGCTTGAGGAGAAGCTGCCGGGTGCCCTCGGGCGGCGCGGCTTTCTGGTCGTACTCCAGCGGCTTGACCTGCGGGAGCGGCCCCTTCGGCTTGCGTCCCTTGGCCTGCGGATTGCCGTTGACGATGACGTCGCCCAGGAAATTGAGGAGCTTGGTGGCCCGGTCACGCCGTGGCTTGAAGACGAAGAGCGCCGGGGTGGTGTCGATGAGGGTCGTGGTCGCCCCGCCGGTGCGGAAGGTGTCGTGCGAGATGACGTTTTCGAGAAACGGGATGTTCGTCTTCACGCCGCGGATGCGGAACTCGCGCAGGGCGCGGTCCATCCGCTGGAGGGCGATCGGGAAGGAGGCCCCGAAGGCGGTCACCTTGACGAGCAACGAATCGTAGAAGGGGGTGATGACGCTGCCGGAATCGCCCATGCCGCCATCGAGCCGGACGCCGAACCCGGCGGCGGAACGGTAGGCGACGATGCGTCCGTAATCCGGCATGAACTTGTTTTCCGGGTCTTCCGTGGTGATCCGGCACTGGACGGCGTAGCCGTTGCGGGGGATCTCTCCCTGCGGGGGGATCGCGATGGCGGGGCCGTGGAGCGGCTCGCCCTCGGCGATCAGGATCTGGGAGCGGACGATGTCGATGTTGGTGATCACCTCGGTGACGGTGTGCTCCACCTGAATCCGCGGGTTCATCTCGATGAAGAACCAGTCGTTGGTGTCGAGGTCGAGGAGGAACTCCACGGTGCCCGCGTTGTCGTAGCCGATCTCCTTGGCGATCCGGACGGCGGCGTCGCAAAGCTCCCGCTGCACGCGCGGGTCGAGCCCGACGGAGGGGGCGATCTCCACCACCTTCTGGTGGCGGCGCTGCACGGAGCAGTCCCGCTCGTGGAGGTGGACGACGTTGCCGTGTTTGTCGCCGAGGATCTGCACTTCGAGGTGCTTGGCCCGGGGGATGTATTTTTCCAGGAACACCGCCGGATTGCCGAAGGCGCGTTCCGCCTCGCCCTGCGCTTCGTCGAGCAGGGAGGAGAGGTCTTCCTCCTTGAGGACGACGCGCATCCCGCGGCCGCCGCCGCCGAAGGCGGCCTTGATGATGAGCGGGAAGCCGATCTGGCGCGCGGTGGCGATCGCCTCCTGCCGGTCGGTCACCGGGTCTTCGGTGCCGGGGAGGGTCGGGACGTTGATCTTCTGGCAGAGGGCGCGGGCGGCCACCTTGTCGCCCATGAGTTCGAGCAGTTCCGGGCGCGGGCCGACGAAGGTGATCCCGGCGGCGGCGCAGGCGCGGGCGAAGGCGGCGTTTTCCGCGAGAAACCCGTAGCCGGGGTGGATGAGGGAGACTCCCTTTTCCTTGGCGAGCGCGACGATCCCCTCGATGTCGAGGTACGCGCCGACGGGGCCTTTCCCCTCGCCCACGACGTAGGCTTCATCCGCCTTGAAGCGGTGGACGGAGAGCTTGTCCTCCTGCGCGTAGATGGCGATCGTGCGCAGGCCGAGTTCCGAGGCGGCGCGAAAGAGGCGGATGGCGATTTCGCTCCGGTTGGCGACGAGCAGCTTTTTGGGCGTCGCGGAGGAAGCCTTGGGGGCTGCGTGAGGACGGGAGGGACGGGTGCCGGTGGAAGGGTTGCTCATGAAAAAGTGACGGGAAAAGGTTGCGGTTCGCCAACGCGATTTATAGGCGGCGACGCTTGCCGGGGCCAAGTGTTTTTGGGATCGGCTTTTTTTGCAAGCCGGAAGAGAGGGGAGACCCGGCAGCGCGGCGGCGGATCGGGAGGCGGGGAGGCCGCCCGGTGTGTCATCAGAAAAAGATTGGCACGGTCCGCCGGTGCAAGTGATATTTCCCGCTTCCCGCGGAACGTTTTCGAACCAACCAACCATGACGCGATTTGTCTATCTGGCGGATACTCACCTGGGGGCGGAGACCCTGGGTTACCAGCAGCAGCCGGCTTATCCCGGAAAGGCTCCCGGGATTTTCAAGGCGCTTGAGGCATGGATCGAAGAGGAGGGCGGGGTGGATTTCATCCTTCATGGCGGCGATCTGGTCGATGCCGGGACACCGGAGGCGATCCGCCGGGCCTCCGAACTGGCCCGTTTTTCGCGGCCCGTCCATCTCTGCCTGGGCAACCATGATCTGACGGAAAAGGAGAGCCTGGAGCATTGGTTGAAGCTCCGGCCCGATCTGTTTCCGGGCGGTCATCCCGAATACACGATCGAGACGGAGCAATGCGTGATCCATGTGGTTCCCAATCATTGGAATGCCATTCCCTACTATTGGCGGTGCGGTGAAGGCGGCCCGGGGTTTTTCCCTCACCAGATGGAGGCGCTGCATGCGCGTTGCCGGGCGGCGGCGGGCCGGACGCAGATTCTCCTCACCCACAGCCCGGTGTTCGGTTTGCCTCCCGAACAGACCGGCCTTTCCGAGCCGTTGCATTCCCCGGAGGAGGCCTTTACCCGATGGGTGACGAGCCTGGCCGGGGCTCATCCCGATCTCCGCTGTGTCCTCGGCGCCCACAGCCACATGAACATGAGGATCGAGCGTGGCGGGGTGAACTATGTCACCGCCAGTTCCCTGATCGAAGCGCCCTTTGAATTCAAGCTGTTTGAAATCGACGCCGGCCGGTTGAGCATGAAAACGGTCTCTCTGGCGAACCGCCTCTCTTTTGCGGCGGACTATGATCCCACCCGCGCCTACGTGCAGGGGAGGGCGTGCGACAGGGCTTTCGGCAGGTTCGTGGAGGTGCTCCCGCCCTGATCCTGCCGGGTTGAAATTCCCGGCGGGCATCCGGCGGCAATGGTGCGCGGGGCGGTGCGGACAGGCTCCATGGAACCGCGACCGATTTTGCCCGAGACGTGTTATGGATCAGCGGTTTTTTCAAATAAATAAAATCATAGGATTTAGAGATTGACTTCCCGCGGCTCCGACCCTTTCCTCAAGGGCAATATGCCAGACCTGCCTTCCCTTCGGCCTTCCCGGAGGCGTTACGCCATCTGCGGTATCAGCACCCGCTCCGTCGTTCACTTTCTCCTTCCGCTTCTCGGGATCCCCTCAAGCTTCAGCGGGCGCGACTTCTCGGGTGTGGGTGAAGTGGTCGGCGTGCTTGATTGCGACCCGGAGCGGATGCGGGTCATGAACGAGCGGTGCGGAACGAACATCCCGTCCTTTGCCGATTTCGGGGCGATGCTCAGGGAGGCGCGCCCGGAGGTGATCCTCGTGGGGGTGCCGGATTCGCATCATGCCGGTTATATTCTCAAGGCGTTGGCGAATGATCTCGATGTCATTGTGGAAAAGCCGATGGTGATCCATTCCGCGCAGGCGCGGGCCATCCTGGAAGCGGAGGCGCGCAGCCGGGGCCGGGTGCGGGTCGCCTTCAACATGCGCTATCATCCCTATTCCCTCACGGCCAGGCGGTTTATCCGGGAGGGCCATCTCGGGAAGATCGCGAACATCGAATTTGCCTTCAATATCGATACGAGGCACGGCTCCAGCTACTTCTACCGCTGGAACCGGGTGCGGGAAAACTCCGGGGGGCTCTCCATCCACAAGGGATGCCATCATTTCGATTTGATCGGCTGGTTGATCGAGGACCGGCCCGAGACGGTGTTTGCCTTCGGAAAGCGCAATTTCTATGGGCCGGATGGAGCGCTGCGTCCCCGCTCCGCCGACGGAGAGACGCTCCCGCGCCGCGAGGAACGGCTCCGCTGCCCCTACTACAACCGGCACATGGCGGACGCCTTCGGCCCGGATGAAAACCCGGCGACGAAATGGGACCCGCTCGACCTGCCGTATCACCAGCAGTATCCCGATGAGCGGAAGCGTTATATTTACGACCCGGAGATCAACATCGAGGATACTTACTCCGCGGTGATCGGGTACCGGGGCGGGGCAAGCATGGCCTATAGCTGCAATTTCTCGGCGGCCTGGGAAGGTTATCGGCTGGCGATCAACGGCTCCGGGGGGCGGCTGGAGGTTGCCCTGACGAGCCGTACCTTTGGCCCCGGCGGGATGTTTGAGGCTCCGCCCGCGCATCAGGAAATGACGTTTTACCCCTTGTTTGGCGGGCGGCAGACGCTCAAGGTTGAGGTTCACTCCGCGGGCGGGCATGGAGGGGCGGACCCGCTGATCCAGGAGGATATGTTCAATGAAGGAAAAGGCAACGGCGCCATCGCCGGGCTGTGCTGTTACTCGGGGGCGGTTGACGGGGCCTACGCCGTCGCCACCGGGGAGGCGCTCTGGCGTTCCATTGCGGAGAAACGCCCTGTATCCATCGGGGAGCTGCTGGGGGGGGGGCCGGAGTAGGGGAATCGTTTTCCTTCCTTCAATCCATCAGTTCGACTTCCCTGATCATGAGCGAGCGATTTTCCCCGGGGCCCGAAGCGTTGGCGGCCCGCGTCGGGTTCGATCCCTACGCGGCGGATTATCCCGAAGAACATCTCTTTACCTTCTCCGGGCGCGGTTCGGTGGCGCCCTTGCCGGGTACGGTGATGGGCATCGGGGCGTTCTATTTCCCCCCGGTTTCCGGGAGGGGGTTCCGGCTTTCCTACGATCTGGCCGTGACGGAACCGCCCGGGCGGATAACGGACAGCGGTCGGGGCGAACACTACGCGCCCGCGCAGGTCTTGTTGCAGGGGTGCCACTGGTTGCCGTGGGGGTATCGGCGGCGGGGGCTCTTCCACCAGCGGATCGGCGGAAAGCTGATCTCCTTCCGGGTGGAGTCCGAACTGATCGCCCCTTCATCAGGCGACGGGGTGTTGCTGCGGCTGGAGTTTGAGGTGCTCTCAAGGCTGGAGCTGGAGATCCTTCCGCGCCTGCCGGATGAAAACGGGGCGTTCGGGATTTGCCCGCCCGCCGCCTGGAACTACGCGCCCCCGAGCGCCCGGGCATTGCTCTGGAGCGAAGGCCCCAAGCGGTGGCGGGTGGACGGCTGCACCCTGACGTTGCTCGGATCGGGAATGAGCGAAACCGGATCGGGATGGCGCGTGGCTTTGGAAGAGGGGCGGAAGACTTCCGTGCTGGTCGGCTTCTCGCTGGAGGGAAAGGGGCTCTCCCCTCTGGAGGGCGATCTGGAAGCCCATGCGGCTTCGGCGCGGGAATACTGGGTGAGGGAGGCGGCGAAGGTCGATGCCCGGGGCGTGCCGGAAAAGTATCAGGGTCTTTTCTGGCGCGGCTGGGTGACGGCGATGACGGCCCGCTGGGAGCGGGAGAATTTCGTCGCGTCCCCCTACTATGCTTCGGAAGGGATCGACGGGGGGGCTCTCTGTTCCTACCTGTGGGATCTCTCCTACCCGTCGCGCTTCCTCGCGGGCCTGGAAGGGCGGGCGCTGGCGGGGCTGATCGAGGCTTACCTCCAGCCGGAATCGTTCTTTCAGGGGTACGCCATCAGCCCGATCGGCGGAGAGTGGCTCGGGGTGTTTTACGCGTTTCAACCTTATGCGCTGACCCGGATCGTCTCCGATTACGTGGAGGCGACGGGAGATCATGCGTGGTTGGACCGGACGCTGGGGAATGGGAAAACCGTTTTCGATAATCTGGAAACCATCATCGGGAGCTTCGATGAACGGTATCGGACGCGGGAGGGATTGCTCGACTTCGGCCATAACCGGCACCTCATCGAGCTTCAGGTCGCCGATTATGAAGGCGTGGTTCCCAATCCGAATTTCGAGCACGTCTGGACATGGCGGGCTCTGGAGCGGCTGGGCCGTCTGGCAGGGCGGGAACCCCGCCCCGATCTCCTGGAACGGGCGGAACGCCTGAAGGCGGCGTGCGAAGCGCGCTTCTGGCAACCGGAGCAGGGATGGTATTTCCCGACGGGAGCCGGGCGGCCGATCTGGTCGATCCAGGTTCTTTCCCCATTGCGTCTCGGCCTTTTCCCGCGAGAGGCGGTGGAGGCGATGGCAAGGCATCTCGTCTCACCGCGTTTTCTTGGCCCTTACGGGCTTTATTCCGTGGCCAGGGATGACGAATGGCATTTCAACCTCACCGATGCGGATTGGGGCGGCGGCGGCTGTTTCACCGGGCATATCGGCATTATTCTCGAAGGGCTCGCGCGCTACGGCATGAATGAGGCGGCGGAAGCGATTCTGGAACGCCTGCTCTGGTGGGGGAGCGGCCTTCCCTATATTCCCCAGAGCACCCTGGCGGACCGGCCCCGGCTGCACGGGCGGGTGAACGCCGTGGCGGGGGCGGCGATCTGTCAGGCGTTGCGGGCGCTTTACCCGGCTGAAGCGTTTTCGGGAAGGATGTAGAACGGGAGGCGGTTTTTACTTCAGGGTCGGCAGGATGATCCCGCGCATGATGATCTTCTGGCAGAAGATATAGACAAGCAGCGTCGGAATGCTGGCGACCACCAGCGTGCTCATGACGACCGAAGGGGTCTGGGTCTGCTGAAATTCGTAGAGATGAACCATGACCGTCCAAAGCTCGCGATCCTGGCAGACCAGGAACGCCCACATGAAACCGCCGTAGGCTGCCATGAAGGCATTGAGCGCCTTCACCGCGAAAATCGGTTTGGAAAGCGGGATCGCGATCTGGAAGAACATCCGCACTTCCCCCGCCCCGTCGATCTGGGCCGCCTCGAAGAGTTCCTTGCCCAGGCTGTCAAAGAAGCCTTTCATGACAAAGATATAGTATCCGCTCACCAGGGAAGGCAGGATCAGGGCCCAATAGGTATTGAGCAATCCGAAGCTCTTGAGGTTGAGGAAGTTCGGAATCATCATCACCTCGGCCGGAAAGGCCATCGTGGCGATGAGAAAGAGGATGACCTTGTAACGGTAGCCAAGGTTGAAGCGCGAAAGGGCGTAGGCGCAGAACGGGTTGATGGTAAGCTGGGAGAGAACCATCGCGGCGCAGAGCACGCCGGTATTCAGGAACGCGCGCCCGTTGAGCAGGAGATGATCAATGACCAGGGCGTAGTTGGCCGTCAGATATCGCCGGGTCATCTGCCAGCGGTTTTCGCGGACGGAAAGCCGGTCGCTCTCCGGGATCGGCAGGTAGACTTCCCGGATCTCTTCCAAAGCCAGTCCATGAGCGCGGGATAACGCCGCGGGATCGTCCCGGTACTTTTCCTTCAGCCAGCGATCCCACCGGGCTTCCACGGTATCAAGGCGAAGGGTTTCAAAGGGGAGCCCCTCGATCACGAAATGGCTCCAGTCCGCCGCGGCATTGACATTGGCGGGCTTGGTGGAAGAGAAGCCGATTTCCTCAAAGGAACGGTATCGGCTGGAATAACGGGCGTTGAGCGTGCCGATGTCGTCGCCGTAACGCCCGGCCAGCCAGGCCCGATAGGCCGGGGTGATGGAATGGGGATCAAGGAAGTGTGTCGGGAGGCGGGTGGCCAGATAACCTTTCCACCAGATCGCTTCGGCGGCATTGGATGGAATGGTTTCCTGAAGGCGATAGCCAGCCACGGATTCGCGCTTCCGGCCGGAGAGCCGGTTGAGCGTCTCCAGCCCGCCGATCGTCTGGGTCAGGTAACGCTGGTATTCCCCGTCCATGCGCAGCGGGATGCGGTAAGGCTCCGGCAGCCCGGCAAAGAACTCCCGCCACTCATCGACCTTGCGGCTCCTGTCGAGTTTCCAGCTCCGGATATAGGGATTGTAGAAGGGAAGGGTGACGGTCGAAAAGGTGCTCACCGTCTCATCATAGGCCAGAGCCAGCGCTTCCACCGTCCCGTATCTCTCTTCAAGCCAGTTCTGGTAGCGGGGGGTGAGCCAGGGCAGGGAACCGGGGATGATATGGCTCTCCGGGAGCGTCGCGGTGAACGCCCGCCAGTCCCGCGCGCGTTGACGTTGCGCGGGCGAGTCGATATCGAGGGGAATCTTTCGGTCTTTCCCCGTATGAGGATCGAGCGCGGGGGTGAGGACCGGCTTCTCCAGATCCGCCAGATCGTCAAACCGGTAATAGGAACTCAGGTAGTTGCGGTTGAGGTTGCGCGCCTCCAGAAACTTCTGAAAGCTCAGATACCGCGTTGCCATGTATTTGCGGTAGAGAAGCTCTTCACTGGCGATGTAACGGGGCCAGGGGCTGCGGCTGGTCGCATCCACCTCGTTGGAGAACGACATCGCCACCATCATCAGGAAAGGATAAACCATCATCACCCCGCCGAGGGAGAGGACGGTGTAGATGATCCCGATGGCCAGTCTTCCCCGGCCCGTCTTGTAATCAATCGGTGTTAAAATCGGCATTAGACTAGCTCGTTCCCGATGCACGGAATTCCATTCGTTTAAGCAATCTCATCTGGAGGACGACAAAGCCGATCAATGCCGCCGCGAGAATCCACGCCATGGCGGTGGCATAGCCATAGCGCAGGTAGACGAAGGCGTTCATCCATATCTCCAGGCCGATGACCTGGGTGGCCCGGTCGGGACCGCCGCCGGTCATGACCAGGATGTTGCCCATCCCGTGAAACGCGCCGATAAATGCGCCGATGAAATTGATGATCATCAGGGGCAGGATGGTCGGGATGGAGACGTTGCGCACCTTGGCCCACCAGCCCGCGCCGTCGATATCCGCGGCTTCGTAGAGATCGCCGCTCACCGTTTTCAGCGCGGCGAGATAGAGGAGGCATCCCGGCCCGGCACCGGCCCAGACTCCGGGGATGATGGTGCACATCAGGGCCAGGGAGGGGTCCTGCAACCATTTGTAGGGGCCCAGCCCGATGGTGGCGAAGACCTGATTGAGCAATCCGCTCGGGGTCGGGTCGAAAAACTGCTTCCAGAGGATCATGATGATGAAGCCGCTCGTGACCGCGGGCAGGAAGTAGATCGTGCGGAAGAAATACTGGAGCCTGGGAATCTCGGAAAGGAGCAAGGCAAGGAGCACGGGGGCGAAGAAGCCGATCGTCAGGGAGAGGGCCACGAAGTAGAGGGTGACTTTGATGGAATGCCAGAAAGAGGCGGAGGTGATGACGCCGATGAAGTTATCGAGCCCGACAAAGGGCCGGGCCCCCAGCAGATGATAATCCTGGAAGGCCATGACGGAGCCCTGAAGCAGCGGGTAGTATTCGAAGAGAACCACCAGCGCCAGGGCCGGGAGCATCATGGACCAGGCAATGAGATGAAGGGCGAAGTTCCTCTTCTTTCCCGCGATGGTGGAGACCGCTTTCGCACCCCCCGCCTGTTGCCGCAGGTTCCGCCAGAGGGAGCGCACGAGGAGCCCGATCAGCAATGCCGCCAGGGCCGCGATGCCGTAGGCGTAAGGCCGGGCCTTGCGCAGGAATTCCGTGTTATCCTCGTCCATCAGGTAGCGATTGATGTAGATCGCTTTCTGGTGAAGCTCCGTGGCGGCGTCGAGGCCCGGGTCGAGGTAGATCCGGTCCAGCGTTCCGGCAATCTGCGCTCCGGCGGCCCGCAGCCCCGGCGAACCGGCGACGGGGCGGGCCACCTTTTCAAGCTCCCGGTTCTGGCGAATCCATGCCTGGGGAACTTCATGGAGGTATTCTTCGTAGCCGAATTTCTCCAGCCATTCGGGCAGGACGTAGGCGGCCAGGCCGTCTTCCACCCATTGGCGGACTTTCAGCGCCTGCCGGTCGCGCCCGGAGAGGAACTTGATCCAGCGCCACGCCGCATCGCGAACGTCCGGGTCTTCGATCTGCGAGTTGAGGCAATAGCACCCGGCGTTCAATTCCGTGGAAAGCCGTCCCCACGGGGCCGGGCCCGGCGGAAAGACGGTCAGCCCGACGAGATCGGGAGAGAACCGTTCATCAAAGACCGCGTCCCGGCCCCCGGCAATCGGCATCATCGCGATGCGGCCGGTCAGAAAATCGTTGAGGTAGCCGGTATCCCCCGCCAGATAGGCGCGGGCCACGCCGACATGGACCGGCATCGGCTTCCCCTGATCATCGGTGACGATATCGTTCCGGGGCCGGCTCCCGCGGGTGAGCCGGTAGAGCCGGCCGGTGACAGGGTCTTTCACCTCATGGTGAACGACCGGTTTGCCCGTCTCGTAGTCCGGGTAATCGACAAAAACCAACTCCCGACCGGAGTCTTGCGCGCGAATCCATTCCACCCAGAGCAGCCGTTTGTGAAAATTGAGGGCGCGGATCGCCGGGGGCTGATCAATGGCGACGCGCCAGCGTACCGGTTCCCCGGCCAGGTCCGCGCCGGTCTCCGCGTTGGTCCCGGGAAAGAGCGGCTCACCGTGGGGCCCTGTTTCCGCCAGTGGCGCGACCGGTTTTCCGCTCACGGGGTCCACCTTGTAAGCCTCCACCATCTCTCCGCCCGCCAGACGGAGGTAAATCTCGAAAATCCATGACCCGCCGTAAAGGGCCAGCCCGTGAATCCCCTCATCGGGATGCGTGAGCTTCAGGCACCACTGGAACCACTCGTCCCAATCCGTGGGCGCCTCATCCCCGTTCACGCCGACGTACCGTGTCAAAAGATCGCGCCGGTTGCCCAGGGCCATCACTTTGTAGAACTGGGGGATGGCGATCAGTTCCCCGTCCTGATAGAGGATCGGCTTGACGCTATCCATGATCGGCAAGAGTTCATCCCTGTCCCGCTTGTAAAGCCCGGTCAGGGGAGCCACAAAGCGTTGCGCGTGATACGACTCGACATCGGAGAGCGATCCATAGAAGACATCGGGCCCCGTACCTGCCGCCATCGCCAGCAGGAGCTGTGATTGGCTCATCCCTTCAATGGCAATCCCCTGCGATTGCTGGAGAACGATATCCGGGTTTCGGGCCAGAAAGAGATCGACCTCCGCGCGACCCGGTTGCCCGGGTTTGGGAAATTCCGGAAGACGCAGCACGGTCTTCCCGTCCACCTTGGGCCGCAACGCCTGATCGGCACACAACGATGGCGGTACGCCGACCAGAAGGAACAGGGCCAGCAGCCATTTCTGCAAGCGGAGGATCATGCGGGAGAGACGTTGACGGCTTCGCCCAGAAGGGCCGTCTCCCCTTCGAAAAGATAGCCCTGCTCCCGCCGGATTTCCCCTTCGATGAGGAACCATCGGGCATGAGTGGCGAACGCTTCCCTGAGCGCCTGCCCTTCCGCGCGGAACGCCTCGGGCTCCGCCCCGTGGTTCCCGAGCAGCGCGAGCATCCGTCGCCCGGCAAACTGCTTGAATCGCGCCGCCCATCGCATCAGTTCAAAAAGCGGCCTGCCTGTGGTCACCTGATCTTCCAGTGAATCGAGCATCGCCTCGGCACTGTAAGCCAGGTTGCAGAACTTGTGAAGCGCTTCGATCGCGTTGGGGTATTGGCGCGACCGCCGGACGATCTCCAGCTTGCGGCTGACAATATAGCGGCAGTCGGCGTTACCGTAGAGATCGAGCGATGAGCCGAGCTTCTCGCGCATCTCATGGCCGCCGTATTGGATCACGGCATCCATATAGTAAAAATGCGGCAGATTGAGAGGACGCCCGAAACTGGAGGCAAACTCAAGCTGAATCCCGATCTGGTAAAGGGCGCTGACGATCCGTCGGTCCTTCAGCCCGAACCAGAGGCGGCTGAAGGCGGTTTCCACATCGAGCAGGTCCGGCGAAGCCGCGGCTTTCCATGTCCGCGCCCCGGTCACCGCGATGCCAAAGGAGGAGAATGGAAGCGCCACCCGGAAACACGCCCAGGCCGTGTTGATCACGCCCAGAGCCCCGATCTCGCGCGAAAGCCGGATCATCTCCTGCGTGTTGCGCAAGGTGTGGCCCTGATAATAGGGAACGAGCGAGCCCCAGTTGTGACATGGCAGCCCGAGAACGTCGAAGCCGCGCTCCCGGTAGAGCCGCAGCGCCTCAAGCGCACGCGGGCCGGGCCACCCCATCGTTCCCCGGTAATCCCAGAAGCAGAGAATCGTCTGCGGCGGAAGCTCGTTGAGCGCCGCCCGGATGGCCTCGTGCGGATGATCGCGAAAAACATCGTCGTAGATCAGCGGACGCTTGCCTTTGGAGATGAGATAGCCGCAGACCGCCCGCATGTGCCGGCCAAAGGTGGCTCCAAGCGTTTCGGGAGCGTCCCCGTATTTTTTCCGGAGGAACCACGGCTCATCCCCCCCGGCATGGAACCAGTCGTCCCCGTCATGGTAGGCGAGGATTTCATCAATGAGCTCAAAGATGAGCTTGAGAGCCTCGGGATCGTTTGGGCGGACTTCGGTGTGATACTCTCCGGCCGCGCCGCCCCGCAGCGGGCGGAACCGTTCATGGCGCAGGATGAACTCCCAATGCCCGAGCGTCTGGAAAAGCGGCACCACGCGGATTCCCAGGCCCCGCGCCTTGGCAAGAAAGGTCCGCAACTCCTCCGGCGTGAACGCCCCGGGAGCGACCAGTTCGGGATACCGGCTGAAGGGGAACTTGTCTTCATACTCCAGAAGCAGCGTGTTGATGCGGCAACGGTGCAACTCCGGCAGCCACTCATGGGTGAGATAGTCGATCCGGTGCATGAAATACTTGAGGTCGAGATGGATGCCGCGGACCTCCATGTCCGGCCAGTCGCGGACCTGAATGCACGGCACCCCTTCCTCTTCGAGGGCAAGCTGCCGCATCTGCGCCGCCAGCGAATCGAAACGGGTGATCCCCTCCGGGTGCCGCGCCCGCACGGCGATCCCTTCCGGGGCAAAAACGGCATCGTAGGCTTCCCTGCCCGGGTTCTCAGGCAGGGCCAACCGGTCCACCAGCCGCTGCGCCTCCTCCTGATTGGCCGCCCAGGCGAGGGCGATCCCCTCGCGTTCCGGATTGAACGCGTGCCAGGCCGGATCGTTTTGCCACCGGGGCTGCGTCACAATCATCTGCTGCGGCTGGGGCAGAAGGTCGATGCAATGGCCTATAAGGACTGACATGGCTAATATCCTATAATTCCATGATTTAGAGTCAAGAGTTTTTCGGACCAACCCGGCTTGCCGGGCGGGGGAAGGCCGGTGTTTTCCGGGTCGGAGCCGATCTGGCGCTCAGGCCGGGCACGATTTCTCTTGATTAAAATACGTAAAAAGCAGGATTTAAGATTCATGGCCTCCTCCACGCCCCCGCTCCTGTTTTCCTCCGACCGCGACTATCTGGTGGAAAAGTACGGCCCGCTCACCGAACACCAGGATTCTCCCCCGTACTGGCTCTTCACCCCGGAAGAGGCGGAGCCGTTTATCGCGGGATTGCGCGAATGGAAGCGGCGCCCCATCGGGGCGAGTCATCGGGGGCGCGAGATTTTCGCGCTCGAATACGGCCCGGGGGAAGCGCTTGAGGGGATCGCCTCGACCAGCCTGCATTCCTCAATCTGTTCAAAAATCCTCCCGTGTGATCCGACCCGGATCTATCCGCCCGCCTTTTACGGCAGCCGCCTGCGCGAGCGGCCCGTCATTGCCTTGCAGGGAGGAATCCACGGCGGGGAGATCACCGGGACCATCGGCGCGTTCAACCTCGCTTCCGTGGTGGAAACCGGGCGCGATCTCCGGGGGCGCGAATGGCCCCGCCTTGCCGAACTCGCGCGGCGGACGCGGATTCTCTTCATCCCGTGGCTCAATCCCGATGGCTGCGCCCGGTTTCGCACGCCCAACCCGACCCGCGTCTCCGCCGAACTGGCCGCCGCGCAGACCCACGGCCTTTCCCGCTCGGGCCGGCTCTTTGACTACCGGGAGCAGAAAGCGTTCTGGCCGCTCGATTTCTCCGACATCGGGCACCTCGGCGCGTATTACAACGAAGCCGGTTACAACCTTCAATACGACCTTTTCCAACTGGAGCCGCAGCCCGAAACGCTTGCCTGGATGCGCTACTACCTCGATGAACGCCCCGATGCCGTCCTCGCCTTTCATTGCAACAACGGCTCGCTGATCGGTCCGCCGGAATATTACCTCCCGCCCGGGCATCAGCACGCCCTGAGCCGTCTGGCCGGGGCCGTGAATGCCGCCTGCCGGCGGGAAGGCTACCGGGACAACCGGTTGAGCTGGGCCGATCTGCCCGCTCATGGCAAGCCATACATGGAACAGAGCACGGCCACCTATCATGTCTGCGGGGCGCTGCCGGTGTTGATTGAGTTTCCCGCAGGGTTTGAGGGGACCGGCTATGATTGCGACGGGATCGTGGACATTGCCCTGACCTGCTTTGAAGAGGTCTTCGCCTACGCGCTCACGGAAGGGTTGCGCCCCTATCACTGGCGGCAGAAGGAGTTGGCGAGGCAGAAATAAGGTTGCCAAAGGGGGTAAAATCCCTATCAATATCCTGCCGGAAGCGTATAAGGCTGCTTCGTCAGGATTGACGGTTTTCGCCCCGGGGGGCGGAACGGAAAAGGAGCCTTTGCGAAGAGGCTTCTATCCTATCCATGCTTCCATCCATATGACGCAACACACACCACCGGATGAAAAGGGGCAGTATCTCAATCCGGCCTCAGCCGCGCCCAAGTATTTTCATTTTGCCACTGTCATCTGCCAACGGTTCTGCCACCTGCCTGTCGGGACGGTGCTTCCGGCGCTCACGGAACTGGCCAAGCGGTTCTCGGTCAGCAAGGAGACGATCAACCGCTCCATGCGCTACCTCGCCCAGCGCGGCTACGTGAAAAGCGAAAGGGGGCGCGGCACCTACATCCTCCGCGATTTACGGGACGCCCTCGGCACCCCGGTGGAAACCGTCCCCCCCGGCCCCGAAGCGGCAGCCGGCCCGGCCACGGCAACGGCCGGGGGCCGCTCCATCGGCCTGATCCTCAAGGCCCGCCCGGGGATGGACTTTCCCGACCGCCATATCGCGGAAATCGAGATCGTCGCCGGGCTGCAACACCGGCTTCAGCAGGAAGGGATCACGCTGGCGACGCTCGTGGTGAGCGACTCCGGGCCTTACGATCTGGAGCGTCAACTGACCTCCCACCCGTCCATCGGCGGCTATATCTTCATGACGCAAATCCTCAACCGGGGAGAGGCCGAACGGGTGGCCGCCCTCCAGTGTCCGGCGGTCGTCATCAACGAAGAGGAGTTCTCCGACATCCTCACCTGCATCACCGCCTGCGAAGCGGAAGGGGTGCGCCAGCTTGTCCGGCGTCTCCACGATCTCGGACACCGGAAGATCGTCTACCTGGCGCGCGGGAATGACCGCCATCTCGACCGGTTCAGGGGGTTCGAACAGGCGGTCGGGCAACTCCCCGGAATGCAGGGGGCCATTCACGAAACCGGGACCCGGGCCGGGCAGATCGAGGCGGTCGAGGAGCAGACCGGGGCCATCCTGAAGAAATTCCCCGGATACACCGCCTATATCGCCGGGGGAACCGAGGTGCCGCACTTCTTTTGCCGCGGGCTGCGCGCGCTCGGGCTGACGCCGGGCAAGGAAATCTCCGTGGCCGGTTTCGGCATCAGCAGCCCCGAGTGGAACAGCATTGCCGAAGGGCACGACAAACTGACCGCCGTCATCAAGCCGCGGTATGAAATGGGAGTCTGCGCCGCCGAAACTCTCCTCAACCAGTCCCGGCAGAAATACCAGCAGAGCGGTGTGATCCGCATCCCGACCTCGGTTCAGGAAGGAACCACGACCGGCAAGGTTTACCGGGGCAAGCTGCCCGCGGCCAAACGGAGCGGCTAGCCGGCCTTATTTATGAGCCCTTTACTCCAACCACCCCGAAGGGCGCACCGGCGGCATGGGTCAAAAATCGCTCGTTCAGCCTCATTTCCCGTTACCTTGACAGCAACTGTGATTTGAAATTATTTTCTGGTCAGGAAAAAGCGCCTTCGGCGGAAAGGTTTGGAATGCAGGGAACCACGGTTCCCCGCCCCCCTCCTCTAAGGGGAACATGACAAGGCTTGCGCCTT
>Ga0206106_100302_pt1 | contig 56182 bp, 49 predicted proteins | sample 1B1ome_FD_148677 | JGI IMG/M metagenome (GOLD analysis project Ga0206106, IMG submission 148677) | Enriched microbial communities from leaf-cutter ant dump, University of Wisconsin, Madison, United States - 1B110A | ecosystem: Environmental > Terrestrial > Nest > Insects nest > Nest dump | place... | reverse complement strand
GATTACCAGCTTTATCTGGCACTCAATGACATCGAACATTCCAAAACGAAAGCCAATCATCCGCAGACCAACGGTATTTGCGAACGCTTTCACAAAACCATCTTGCAGGAGTTCTACCAGGTGGCATGCCCGCGCAAGATTTACCAGTCCATTGAAGAGTTACAACACGATCTGGATGATTGGATGGCGTACTACAACAGTGTGCAGACTCACCAGGGAAAAATGTGCTGTGGACGCACCCCGATGCAAACTTTAATTGACGCAAAGAAGATATGGGACGATAAAATTACCGAATTGAATAACTGAATCTGATCTAACAGGCACTCGTCAAATCGGGTAACTGTCAGACCAGATCTCAACTACTACAATTTATGAGATATCCGACAATCTCGCCGCCGATTTGGCACATCTCAGAACGCTGGTAGAAAACCGCTTCGGCAATGTGAGCACGTTGGCCGAGAAGAAACGCCAGAACGCTTATTACATCGGCCGCACGGAGAAGGTAGTACGGGAAATCGAACTCTTCACCCTTTCCGATCTGGGCGAGCAGATTCAGACACAGGGGGCGTTTGCCAACATTGCCGCCATGTTTCATGCCCAGCTGCAGGAACGCTTGCCTTCATTCCGGCAGAATCTGAGCGATATCCTGGAAATTCTGAAGCAGTATCTGTTCGAGTACCGTGAAATCGAGGAACGCACGCGCCGGGTGCGTTCCCTATGGCTCTATCTTGAGCGTCATCCGGTCTATGAGTTGCAGGAGTGGGATGAAACAGCCCATCCCCCATCCTGGCTGCTGAAGGCGCCGGGCATATCAATACGCAGCCATCCTTGGGTACGGGATCCCGAATATACAGACGCTCTTGCCGATCTCGCAGGTGATATTGTGCCTCCGACACTTCGGCTGCCGGTTGAGCGACCTCGCGGAACGCTCATCGAAGAAGATTCTGCGCCGACGGTGATCCTTCAGATCAAGCCCTACCAACGGGCTATCCAAAATCTCATCACCACCTGCAAGTCGCAGAATCTCCGTGCCTCCGCCTTGGAGTGGTATTTCGACCACCTCAATGACCTTGGCGGCACAACCGTTTCGGTCTGGCTGCAATGCGTGCTTGAGGATCTCGGGCCAAGAAAGAAAAAGGAGCTCGGAATTGCCGTGGTCGCAGAAGAATCGCCCGACCCCATATTTACCGGCAATGTTTTGGTCAGCGATGTGCTTGTGGAGCCGGCATGATGGATAAGCGGCTCATCAATACCTTGCTGCGGATTTTTCATTCCCCGAATACCCGCTTTGCCTCTGGGCGAGCAATCAGTGCCTTCTGTAACGAGTACAACCTTGGCGTAAGACAGGGGAGTTCACTGGTATTCACCGATGTACATAAGGCGGAAATCGGCCGAATCCTAAAGGGAGAGCTGGGCATTGACCCAGCCACGACGACAGCCGATAGCTGGAAGGATTTGGGGAGAGCTGAAAGCCTGATGCTCGCCAGGGATGAGAAACTTGCCGGCCGTACTGTTGGTGATGGCAGGTTGAGGATGAAAACCTTGCCCCGACGGATTCTACAGGTCGTGGGTAGTAGCTGGTCCTTGCCAGATCGCGCCGATCTGGGGCTAGATCTCAACGCCGTTCTCGGGGATAAAATTGGCCACGATGCCCTCCTGATAATAGAGAACCTGCAAACATTCGATGACATCCACACAATTGATCCGAAAGTGATGGATAATTTGCCGGCGCACAATCCATTAGTCATTTATCGTGGCGACACTCAAGGCGGCGCGCGGGTTGATGCCATACATGCGCTGATCAGAAATACGAAATTACCAGTTTTCGCCTTTGTTGATTATGATCCCGCTGGCTTAATCATCGCTTTAGGATTACCACGACTTGAAGGAATATTGGCACATGTTTGCAAGATTTGATGTTACTAATCCAGGCTTATGGCCTCACTAAACGCTATCTGACACAGGTAGCAGCCGCAGCCCATGTCTTGCAAGCACTGGAAGAGCATTCCCACACCGCCGCACTATGGAACATCATTCGCACGGCTGGTAAGGCATTACCCCAAGAGTTTTTTCACGGGCATTCAGATAAAGCTCCATCATCAACCATCTGACACAAACTCGGTATCCCTACCACAACTCCCAGTTCAGTAAAATTAGTTATCTGGTGGACTAATATTTCAATCCCAGCTCAATACGCCTCCTGTCTGATACTCGATCACGCGCGTTTCAAAGAAATTCTTCTCTTTCTTCAAATCGATCATTTCCGACATCCACGGGAAAGGGTTACCTGCTTCGGGGAACAACGGATCGAGGCCGATCTGATGGCAGCGACGACTGATGATGAAACGCAGATACTCTTTGAACATCGGCGCATTCAAACCGAGCACGCCGCGCGGCATGGTATCTTCTGCGTAGCGATATTCCAGCTCGACCGCCTTACGCATCAGTGCGCTGATTTCTTCACGGAATTCCCGAGTCCACAGATGCGGGTTTTCCAGTTTGATCTGGTTGATGACATCGATGCCGAAGTTACAATGCATGGATTCATCGCGCAGGATGTACTGATACTGCTCGGCAGACCCCGTCATCTTGTTCTGCCGGCCGAGCGCCAGAATCTGCACAAATCCGACATAGAAAAACAGCCCTTCCATGATGCAAGCAAACACGATCAGACTTTTCAGCAATTGCTGATCAGTTTCCAACGTTCCTGTCTGGAATGAAGGATCGGTAAGTGTATCGATAAAGGGAATCAGGAACTCATCCTTATCACGAATCGACCCGATTTCATGATATGCATTGAAAATTTCACCTTCATCCAGGCCAATCGATTCGACGATGTACTGATAGGCATGGGTGTGGATGGCTTCTTCGAACGCCTGACGCAATAAATACTGACGGCATTCGGGGTTGGTAATATGCCGATAGGTCCCCAGCACGATATTGTTGGCGGCCAGTGAATCTGCGGTAACAAAAAAGCCAAGGTTGCGTTTAACGATCCGGCGCTCATCCTCGGTCAATCCGTTAGGATCCTTCCACAAGGCGATATCGCGCGTCATGTTGATTTCCTGCGGCATCCAGTGGTTGGCACAGGCAGACAGATATTTTTCCCACGCCCACTTGTACTTGAATGGCACCAGCTGATTGACATCCGCCTTACAGTTGATGATGCGTTTGTCCTCCACGGAAACCCGGCGATGGCTTTCTGCCGGGATCGCTTCTTCGTGCTGCACTTGCTGTTCGGTCGTTATCTTTTGTGTATGAACACCTGTCGGAATATTTTTCGGTTGAAATACTTCATCTTCAAAAGTCAGCATGATTGTGCTCCTTGTGTTCTGTGGTAATAGATTGTTCGATGCTTACTGACATGCTTCACATTCCGGATCGTCGATCGCACATTGCTGCGGGGCCGCGTGGACCAGACTGCCTGTATGCGTCTCATGCTGTGCGGGAACCGCATTCAGCGTACCGGTATGCACTGTCGATTTTTCAGCAGTGGTTGCCCCGAGTGACCGCAGATAATAGGTCGTCTTGAGTCCGCGTAACCAGGCAAGCCGGTACAGCTCATCCATTTTTTTGCCGGAAGCACCCGCCATGAAAAGATTGAGTGATTGCGCCTGATCGATCCATTTCTGCCTTCTGGCTGCCGCTTCGACCAGCCATTGAGGATCGACTTCGAACGCCGTAGCGTACAAATTGCGCAAACTCTCTGGCACCCGATCAATCTTGCTGACCGCTCCATCGTAATGTTTGAGGTCGGCGATCATGACTTCATCCCACAAATCCTGTTTCTTCAGATCATTGACCAGCCACTGGTTGACGACCGTAAACTCTCCGGAAAGATTGGATTTGACATATAAGTTCTGATAAGTGGGTTCGATACTGGCGGAAACACCGATGATGTTGGAGATCGTTGCAGTTGGTGCAATCGCCAGACAATTGGAATTACGCATACCATGCTGCCTGATCCGGTCACGCAGCGCATCCCAGTCCTGTGTGGATGAAGCATCGATTTCCACATGGCCGCCGCGTTCCTCGCGCAACAGCGCCAGCGTATCCTGCGGCAACACGCCGCGATCCCACAGACTGCCCCGGTAAGTGGCGTAGGTGCCGCGCTCTTCAGCCAGTTCGGTGGAAGCCCAGTAGGTATGGTAGGCGACTGCCTCCATCGATCTGTCAGCAAATTCGACTGCTTCCGGGGAAGCATAGGCAATGCCCAGCTTATGCAGGCAATCCTGGAAACCCATGATCCCCAGCCCGACCGGTCGATGCCGGAAATTAGCATTGCGGGCTTTTGCCACCGCGTAGAAATTGATGTCGATCACATTGTCCAGCATACGCATCGCTGTCGTAACCGTCTGTTTGAGTTTGGCCTGATCCAGTTTGCCATCGACGATATGGGCCAGCAGGTTGACCGACCCCAGATTGCATACGGCAATTTCCTTTTCATTGGTGTTCAGCGTGATCTCGGTACACAAATTGGAGCTGTGCACGACGCCAACATGATTTTGCGGTGAACGGATATTGCAAGGATCTTTGAATGTAATCCACGGGTGCCCGGTTTCAAACAGCATGGTCAGCATCTTGCGCCATAACTGCCGGGCAGGAATGCGCTTGAACAGGGCCAGTTTGCCCTCTGCCGCCTGCTCTTCATAAGCGATATAGGCTTCTTCAAACGCTCTGCCGAATTTATCGTGCAGATCCGGTGTATCGGAGGGCGAAAACAGCGTCCATTCCTGGTCTTCCTGCATACGTTTCATGAACAGATCCGGTACCCAGACGGCAGTATTCATGTCATGCGTCCGCCTCCGGTCATCTCCGGTATTTTTACGCAACTCCAGAAATTCCTCGATATCGAGATGCCAGGTTTCCAGATAAGCACACACCGCCCCCTTGCGCTTGCCACCCTGATTGACCGCCACCGCCGTATCCGACACCACCTTGAGAAAAGGTACCACCCCTTGCGACTTGCCATTGGTTCCCTTGATGCGCGCCCCCATTGCCCTGACTGGCGTCCAGTCATTACCCAGTCCGCCTGCAAACTTGGAAAGCAGCGCGTTTTCCTTGATGGCCTCATAGATACCATCGAGACTATCCGGCACGGTGCTCAGATAACACGAGGACAACTGCGAGCGCCGTGTGCCGGAATTGAACAGGGTCGGCGTCGAGCTCATGAAATCGAACTTTGACAACAGGTGATAAAACTCGATAGCACGGGCCTCACGATCGATCTCGTTCAGCGCCAGCCCCATAGCGACACGCATGAAGAATATTTGCGGCAGTTCGATACGCCGTTCGGAAACATGCAGAAAATAGCGGTCATACAAGGTCTGCAGACCAAGGTAGCCAAACTGCAGATCACGATCGGCAACCAGGGCTTCTGACAACCGCGCCAGATCAAACTGCCCCAAACGTTCATCCAGCAACCCGGCCTCGATCCCTTTCCGGACAAACTCCGGGAAATATTCGGCATAACGCGACTGCATAACCTCATGGGCCACTTCTTCGCTCAGGACTTCATAACGGATGTTGTCCAGCAAAAGCCGTGCCGTCACAAAACCGTAAGCCGGCTCTTTCTCGATCAGCGCACGGGCAGACAACACAGCAGATTTTCTGACTTCCTCGGCGGGCACGCCATCGTATAGATCCTTGAGCATCGATTTGACGATCAGCCCGGCATCGACCGTACTCCCCAGATTTTGACAGGCTGATTCGATACGAGCCATCAGCCGGGCCGGATTGAGCGGAATCTTTTGCCCGTTTTCCACGACATGCAGCACGGCCACCTGACCGGAAGCCGGATGGGCTGATTGCTGCCTTGCCCGTTCACGCGCCCGCTCCTCACGGTACAGCACATACGCACGCGCGATGTCATGGTCACCCGAACGCATCAGTGCCAGTTCGACCTGATCCTGAATATCCTCGATATGGAACGTACCCCCCTCCGGCCGGCGGCGGGTCAGGGCATGCACCACCTCCCCGGTCAGTTGTGCCACGATCTCACGTACGCTGGAAGAAGCGGCACTTTGCCCGCCTCTTACGGCGATGAACGCCTTGGTCAGTGCAATGGAAATCTTGCCCGGCTCAAATGCCACCACGGCACCATTGCGGCGGATGATCTTATACTGGGAATAATTCTGCCGGGTCGCCGGCAAATCGGTCATCTCTTCCAGAAAATTTTTCTGGTGGACGGGAGAGGAAGAAGGGAGGTCTGTGGCAAGCTGCATGGTCAAATTCTCCTGTGCGATCTGATGGTGCTGCTGATCGAAAAATGGTCGAAAATCAAGTAGCTGGAAAGGAATTAGCTGAACACCGCTGGACACCCGATAACACAATATATTGTGTTTGACAGGATGGAGCAATGGTACCTGGAAATGCTATTGTCAACAAGAAGTCTGGAAAGAACGATATTGAAGTAGCTGGAAGCTGGCCCGTATCGTTCTTGAGCCTGTAAATTCGATCATTTGAACGATTCATATTCTCGGCTGCATCTATTACAGGAAAATTAACCTGAATCCGGCAGTTGGATGCGTCCGTCAGTGACGCTATCGTGGTGCTGGCGGGTTCAGGATGTACTCATCCAGTGGATGCGCTCGATCGGAGTGGTGAGAGCCATGTTTACGTGGGTTTTGAGACAATCGGAGGCAGTCAGCGACTGGATTATTTAGATTTAACACCTTAATGTATCGTCATATTTCCCATACACTATGCCAAATCAGGTCATAAGAGCTGCTCTATATGAGCAAATCCTTCACGCGGGAGTCTGATCGGGCCGTGACCAGCATCAATCTGGATTTGAGTGAATGAAACAGGTGGTAAGAGCATGCTGACTACAGAACAACTGCAATCACTTCTTTCCGACCTCGAGTCGGATCGTATCGAGCGCACGACATCGACGCATAATACGGACAAATTTGCCCAGGCCATCTGTGCATTTGCCAACGATTTGCCCAACCATCGTCAGCCTGGTTATCTGATCATTGGCGCCAGCGATCAAGGTGGAGTGGCCGGTATCGCCATCACCGACCAGCTCCTGCAAAACCTCGGGGCATTGCGTTCTGATGGCAATATTCAGCCCCTGCCGGCAATGGCCGTCAGCAAACATACCCTGCCGAACGGCGATATTGCTGTCGTTGAAGTGCAGCCGTCCGATCTGCCGCCTGTGCGTTACAGAGGGCAGATCTGGCTGCGCGTTGGGCCGCGCAAGGCGATTGCCAGCGAACAGGAAGAGCGTCTCCTGATTGAGCGGCGTACAGTACAGGCACGCACTTTCGATGCCCAACCCTGTCCGGAAGCCGTGCTCGACGATCTGAACGACGAACGCTTTCTACTCGGCTACCGCAAAAAAGTCATAGCCGAGGACATCATCGCCGCCAACGGACGCAGCCTGCCACAACAACTGGCTGGATTGCGTTTTTTCGACTTGCGGCGCAACTGTCCGACGCATGCCGGTATTCTTCTCTTCGGCCATCGGCCAGTGCATTTTCTGCCCGGTGCCTATGTCCAGTTTCTGCGATTGGCCGGCAACGATGCAACCAGTGAAGTCATCGACGAAAAGCAGATCAGTGGCGATCTCGTCACCATTCTGCAAACCCTGGACCTGCTGATCGACGTCAACATTCGTAACCGCCCCGTGTTCGTATCCGGCCTGCGCGAGGAAATGCGCGCCGATTACCCGAAAATCGCTGTACGCGAACTGTTGCTCAACGCCGTCATGCACCGCAACTACCAGTCGAACACGCCGGTGCGCTTCTACTGGTTTGCCGACCATATCGAAATCAGCAACCCCGGCGGACTGTATGGTGAGGCTGTGGGCCATTTTCCTGAACGCAATGACTACCGCAACCCGGTCATCGCCGAAGCTATGCGCGCGCTGGGTTACGTCAATCGCTATGGACAGGGTGTCCTCCGGTCGCAAAAGGCCCTGCGCGACAACTGCAATCCGCCAGCCGACATTCGGCCCGAAGCTGATTGGTTCAGTGTCAGCATCCCGGCACGCCGTGAAGAATCCGCGTCATGATCGCCATCCGAATGTGAATATCTGTTCGCAGCGTGGAGAACGATCAACTGCAGTTTCCAAGATCAATGTGGCTGCGGGCAAAACCGGTATGCTCGGCTCGCAGGGGCAGCCGGATATTTGAAGGAGGATCAGACAAGTGAAGCGCGCGCATGCTGAACTACTGAAAAAATCGACTTTGGAGAAGACAGTTTTCTGGCACTGAAAGAGGTGTACTTTACCGGTGACAAGCTGCACGGCCTGTCGCGCGTGCAATCGGATGCATCCAGCTGCAGTTTCCAGGATAATCAGCAAATCACTATCGAAAAGGTTCGTTATGCACCCAAGTCAATGGAAGCTGCTTTCGAGCAGACGTTTTTTACCCTTTTTCGTGACCCAGTTTCTGGGTGCATTCAATGACAATGTTTTCAAGAATGCGCTGGTCATTCTGATCACCTACACCACCATGGACAACGCGGGCCTGAGTCCGCAGATCATGGTCACGCTGGCAGCCGGTATTTTCATTCTGCCGTTTTTCATCTTTTCTGCTACCGCCGGCCAGCTGGCGGATAAATGGGATAAAGCGCAGCTGATCCGCTACGTCAAGTTCGTCGAAATCATTCTGATGGGGGGCGCGGCAGCGGGGTTTTATCTGAATAGCGTCATGCTGCTGATGGTGATTCTGTTTCTGATGGGTGCTCAGTCCGCATTCTTCGGGCCATTGAAATACAGCATTTTGCCGGATCAGTTGCGTGAAGATGAACTGATCGGTGGCAACGCACTGGTCAGTGCCGGAACATTCATCGCTATTTTGCTGGGGACGATCATCGGGGGGCTGCTCATTCTGGCCGAGCAGGGAGGAGCGATCGTATCGGGTATAACGATCGGGATAGCACTGGTCAGCTGGCTGTCCAGCCTGTTCATTCCGCCGGTCCGTCCGGCAGCAGCAGATACGATCGTCAACTGGCATGTCCTTGATGAAACGCGCGCCATCATCCAACAAGCACGTAAGAACACCACCGTGTTTCATGCCATTCTCGGGGTATCGTGGTTCTGGCTGTTTGGCGCCACGTTTCTGTCGCAATTTCCCACTTTTGCCAAAGAAATCATTGGTGGAAATGAACAGGTGGTTACACTGTTCCTGACACTCTTCTCGGTGGGCATCGGTATCGGTGCACTGCTGTGCGACAAACTGCTCAAGGGTGAAGTCGCTGCAACTTATGTTCCTTTAGGTGTACTGGGCATGACGATCTTCACCGTCGATCTGTATTTTGCCAGTACGTCACTCACACCTGCGACAAATGGAACACTCATCGGCGTACTGAATTTCCTGGAATCATTCGCCCACTGGCGCATTTTTCTGGATCTGCTGGCCATCTCGATCTGCGGTGGTATCTACATCGTGCCACTGTATGCCATCGTGCAAAACTATACGGAACCTTCCCATCGTTCGCGCGCCATTGCTGCCAACAACATCATGAATGCCCTGTTCATGGTAGTTTCCGCAGTGGGTATCAGCGTGATGCTGGCACTGGATTTCACCGTTTCCGAAGTCTTTCTCACCATTGCCCTGTTAAATGGCCTGGTTGCGGTTTATATCGCGGGACTGTTGCCGTATGAGCTGGCCAAATCCATTCTGCAGTGGGGATTTCATACATTCTATCGCCTCAAAATCAAAGGATTGGAACATTATCGGCAGGCGGGAGAAAGAGTGCTGATCGTCGCCAATCACCTGTCGTTCCTGGATGCCGCACTGCTGAGCGTATGTTTCCCCGAATGCCTGTGTTTCGCCATCAACACCAGCATTGCCCGCAAATGGTGGGTGCGGCCCTTCCTGTTTCTGGCGGATACCATTGCGATTGATCCGACCAATCCTTTGTCTACCCGTCTGCTGATCGAACGCATCAGAAACGGTGACAGGGTAGTAATTTTCCCGGAAGGCCGGCTGACATTGACCGGGTCGCTCATGAAAATCTACGAAGGCCCGGCCATGATTGCAGATAAAGCCAGGGCAAAACTGCTGCCGGTAAGCCTGTCAGGTCCGCAATACACGCTTTTCTCCAGACTGAAAGGGAAAGTAAGAACACGCTGGTTCCCCCGCATTACTGTAACCGTCATGCCACCGGAAAGTTTCGATCTACCGGATTCGATTCGTGGCAAACGTCGTCGCCGCGCAGCCGGCCTGAAGCTGTACGACATCATGGCTACGGCAACTTTTCAGAGCAATGTCCTGCGGCAAACCCTGTTTCAGTCGCTGCTCGATGCTGCGGCCACACACGGCAGAAAGCACGTCATCGCAGAAGATGTCGAACGCAATCCATTGAACTATTCTCAACTGATCACACGCAGCTTCGTTCTGGGCAGCGTTCTGCGCCGCCATACCCATGCACAGGAGAACGTGGGAATCATGCTGCCCAATATGGTGAGCACGATGATCAGTTTTTTCGCTTTGCATGTTTTCGGGCGTGTACCCGCCCTCCTGAATTTTTCGGTCAGTCCCAGAAATCTCATGACGGCCTGCCAGGTAGCGCAGATTCGGACCGTCATCACCGCGCGCAGATTCATCGAAGCCGCCAAACTGACCGGGCTGGCCGACAGCCTGGAAGCACAGCAGATCACGCTGATCTATCTGGAAGATCTGAAGCATCAGGTGCACTGGTGGCATAAACTGGCGGGGTTGATAGCAGGTTTGCTGCCGGGAATCAGTTACCGCTATACCCATTCCCGGCGTAATCCGGATGCACCGGCAATTATCCTGTTCACCTCCGGTTCGGAAGACGTACCCAAGGGCGTGGTGCTCAGTCATACCAATCTGCAAGCCAACCGTTTCCAGGTATCCGCCCGGATCGATTTCGGCCCGACTGACCTCGTATTCAATGCACTGCCGCTCTTCCATTCCTTTGGGCTGACAGGCGGTATACTGCTGCCAGTACTGTCCGGTATGCGGGTGTTTCTGTACCCGTCTCCCCTGCATTACCGCGTCATTCCCGAACTGATCTACGATACCAACGCGACCCTGTTGTTTGGTACCGATACGTTCCTCGCCGGTTATGCACGTCATGCCAACGCCTACGATTTTTACAGCGTTCGTTACGCGTTTGCCGGCGCAGAAAAACTGCGGGAAAGCACACGCAGACTGTGGTCAGAGAATTTTGGTGTGCGTATCTTCGAAGGTTATGGCACGACAGAAACCGCACCGATCCTCAGTTTGAACACCCCCATGCATAACCATCCCGGCTCAGTCGGCCGCCTGTTGCCCGGTATTTCCAGCAGACTGGAACCTGTCCCGGGAATCACGCAAGGGGGCAAACTGTTAGTATCCGGCCCGAATATCATGCTGGGCTACTATCTGGCAGCCAACCCCGGGATGGTCGTACCGCCTGTCGATGGCTGGCATGATACTGGCGACATCGTCGAAATCAACGATGAAGGCTACATTTTCATCAAGGGACGCGCCAAACGGTTTGCCAAAATAGGCGGAGAAATGATTTCACTACCGGCCATAGAAGAATCGATCCATCAGCTGTGGCCAGGCTACAGCCATGCTGTCATCCAGATTCCCGATGCCAGAAAAGGCGAGCAACTCGTTCTGATCACCACCCACCCGTTGGCAGACCGCAGCGAAATCATTGCTTATTTCAACCAGAATAGCCTGGGAGAGCTGGGAATACCGAAAAGCATCCTGTGCATCGACAAACTGCCGCTGCTCGCTACTGGAAAAACCGACTACGTATCACTGCACGAATGGGTGCAGCAACAAGGAGGTGAAAATCTCGATCAGTAAAACTGCTTTGTCTTACCCGATACTGGCGATTTGTTGAAGGAATCGGATCGAACCCAATGAAACCATGTAGATAACTGTTTCTGTCAATAGTCGATAAAATAGATCCCTGTCTCATCTCAATTTTTTGAGTAAAGTAATTTTCAGCTTCTCAAGAGATAAGAAAATAGAATAATATTGACGAGAATAACAATTATTATTGATTGCGTTATTAATAATATTTAAACACTGTCAGCCGATGAGTAATCCGGACTATAAATCTTCTCCTTCTGTCGAAGTCCTGTACAACGATCATCACACATGGTTACGGAACCGGCTACGCCGACGACTGGGTAATGCGGCGGATGCTGCTGACTTGGCACAGAATGCTTTTTTACGTCTGCTGCAAAAGCCTTGCGCTTTCAAAAAATTCCTCGATGCTCGCGCTTATTTACGGACGACGGCCCACAACCTGTGCATCGATCTATGGCGTCGCCGCGAGATTGAACAGGCCTGGCTCGATGTGCTGGCCAGTCAACCGGAAAATCGGGTACCGTCCACTGAACATCAGGCGATCGTTCTTGAAGCTTTGTATGAAATCGATGCAATGTTGAGCAGTCTCCCGTCAAAAGCCGCCAACGCATTCATCCTGGCGGTCGCATGTGGTATGACGGATAAGGAAGTAGCCAGAGAACTCGGCGTATCCGACCGGATGGTCCGCAAATATACTGCCCAGGCCATGCTGCACTGCATGCAGCTCGAAATCAGAGACATCATCGTTGATTCCGCTGGTTTACCCGATATAGCCTGATTGGACAATCCATCGACTTCAACTCAGAACACACCGTGGCGATCACTGATTCTTCATTGTTGAACCAACCCATACCCTCACATGAAGTCATGGAACAGGCAGCGGAATGGTTTGCGCTACTGCGTTCAGGCGAGGCCTGCGAGCAGGATCATTTACGCTGGAACAGCTGGCTGAACAGCGATCCGAGCCATCGTGTCGCCTGGCATTATGTCGAACAGATCAGTCAGCGCTTCAATCCGATCCAGACCAGTCCCGATCCGCACTCCACTGCAAAGATTCTACGATCAACCAGTGTTCGGCGAAGTCGCCGTCGGATACTGATTGGGATTGGTGCGCTGGCGGGAAGCGGCCTGCTTGGCTGGACAACCTGGCGTCATACAACGCTTCTTTCTGGTTTTGCCATGGCCTGGATGGCCGACTATAGCAGCACTACCGGTGAAATCCGCGAAATCACGTTGCCGGATGGTACCCGTGTCTGGCTGAATACGGCCAGCGCTTTCAATATCGACTATCGATCCGACCTGCGCCGTCTGAATCTGGTAGCAGGTGAAATGCTGATCGAGACCGCGACCGATCCGGTTCGTCCACTGATCGTCGATACACCGCAGGGACGCTTGCACGCACTGGGTACGCGTTTTACCGTACGGCTGGAAGAAAGTGAAACTTTTCTGGCGGTATATGAAGGTGCCGTCAGGGCACAGATCACCACGGGCGCGAGTATCACAGTGAATACCGGTCAGCAGATCCGTTACACGAATGAAGAATTCTCATTGCCGATAACAGCGGATCCTGCGCGAGCAGCCTGGACCCAGGGAATATTACTGGCCCGGGATATCCCACTCAAACAGGTCGTCGATGAACTGCGCCGCTATCGCAAAGGTTATCTCAGTATCGCGCCGGAAGTGGCCAATCTGCTGGTCTTTGGCAGCTTTCCACTGCACGACTCCGATCAGACACTTGCCATGCTCGAATCCGTACTGCCTATTCGTATTCAACATACCCTGCCATGGTGGGTCAGTATCGAACCCCGCCTTCCTTCTATTCCACCCGGCACTGATCCGATATAACTATTTCCAGTCGATCAGGGTTTTTCCCGGATCGGGGCGTTTATTATGTGCTACAGGAATCAATGGTAACAAGGCGTTTCACCTGAAGTTTCGCACGGCGCTGCTCTGCCTGCCACAGGTCAGGCTGTCGTTTTTCCCTCAATGCGGCGGTTGGATTTTCGTGTGCAATGTATTCGGAAACATCTTCGAGCCACTTCTATGCCTCAGCGGTCCAAGTTACCGCTGCCACGACCGAATGGGCCGCCCCATCTATTGCGTCCGTTTTGATCGTTTTGTTACGCGCGATCTGGATCACAGTTCAGATATAAAATCCTTGGCTGATACCCCAGCTTGGCGAAGAATACCAGAAAGCGTGCCAACCTTGAGTTCTTTGTGTAGGGGAACCACGCAGCCTTTATGCTCCTTTCGGAGCACTACATGGCTACCTGTTTGGCGTACCTGCTCGAAACCAAGCCGTCGTAGGGCTTGTATCGCTTCCTGACCAGAAATCTTTGGGAGCTTATTCTATTTCCAAATCAAAAATGACGAGAAGGTGAGCCGCAGACAGTATGAACAATACGGCAAAGGGAAGCCGACAAAGTAAGTTTTGATTTAGAGCTGGAATCAGGCATGCTCCGGGATGTTGAAAACTGTATCCAAAGGGTAACCTGTAGTCAGTAATGGAAATTCCTCCAGGTAAAGCGAAGTCGCCTCACGGAGATTGGCAATAGCTTCTTCGATAGTTTCGCCCTGAGTCGTGGTGCCTGTCTCAGGGTTCAGTGCAATAAAACCACCTTCTTCGGCAGGAGTAATAACAGCTGTCAGTTGCATACAATTTCTCCAATCACTCGCATTGTCACTCAAAGATAGGCTCGAATCCGTACAGCCCATTCGTATTCAGCGTATCCCGCCGTGGTGGGTCAGCATCGAGCCCCAGTCTTCTTCCGATTCCAATCGCTTCTAATCGGCGCAGCTGTTCCCGGTTAGCTGATTCTTTCTTTAAAACATTACATCACAGTCTTAACCCGAACAAACTGATTCACAGCTCATACTTCGTGATATCAAGCGCCTCATGAAACACGCCCAAGATATTCACTCCTTCGTGATTGGCATTCACGAGGTAGGCAATCCTATAGTGGCCATAGAGCAGTATACGAATATGCCGCTCAGAAAACTGGTAACGCTGCCCCATCTCCGGAAAATCTATCAAGGACTGGACCCGTTTATAAATCCCCTCAACGGTTTTCGCGGCCGCCGTCGGATCGTCGGCAGCAATATATTCGTATATGTCTTCGAGCCAGCGGAAAGATTCTTCGGTCCAGTTTATTGCTGCCATGACCGAATACGACGTGCAGCTTCATCATTCGAAACCACACGGCCGGCGTCCAAATCGGCCAGGCCACGTTCCACCATGATGTGGAAAGCCAACTCGCGCACGATCTCCTCGGCTGAGCTGTCATCCGGTTGCTCATGGATAAGCCGGGTCAAATCTTCCTTCGCTGTGAACATGGTAAGTACCTCCTCAGTCCCTAATTTTGCCACATGCCAGCGAATCTCACGAAAAACACACGTTAACTAACTGACTTGAGGCAGATTGATAGATAACCTGAGTTCGGTATCAGAAAAGAGGAAGTGAGCGCCAGGCTTTTTGCGTAAGATTATGTTTCCACAAACAAATCAATCGCATTCAGGAGGCGCTCATGGACAGTTTAACTGAACTTTTTTGCTTCATAGATGATTTCTGCTGCCAATTCGAGCCTGCTTTAGAACGCCATCTTCTGGAAGCAGGGGTAAAAAAGCGCAAGCGCGGTAGCGGGTTGAGTTTGTCGGAGTTGATGACCTTGACTATTTTGTTCCATCAATTGCGCTTTCGCCAGTTCAAGACCTGGTGGGTCAGTATCGAACCCCACCTTCCTTCTATTCCACCCGGCACTGATCCGATATAACTATTTCCAATCAATGTGAATATGAGCCGGGACGGTTTACTCTTTACTGGTCAACGATCGTGCGTATAACTCTGCAGGGATTTCCAGCGGCAAATACACCTGCGGGGATATCCTTTGTTACAACACTTCCAGCTCCGATAACGGTTCGTGCTCCGATTCTCACACCCGGGCATATGATGGCTCCCCCACCAATCCAAATATCATCTTCAATTTCGATTGGCTTGCCAAATTCCCGTCCGCTTGACCGTTCCCTGTAACCCAACGGGTGGGTAGCTGCATACAGTTGCACCGATGGTCCTATCTTGACTCTTGATCCAATACGAACTGTACAAACATCCAGAACAACGCAGTTGAAATTAAAATACACATCGTCGCCGGTATATATATTGCTTCCGTAGTCGCAGTAAAACGGAGGCTCTATCCACAAGTTTCTTCCGGCATTGGGAAGCAGTTCTCGAAGTAAACGCAGACGAGATTCTACGTTCAGTTCGAGGCTATCATTGAATGCTTTTGCCCGAATTCTCGCCAAGCGGCGTTCTTCAACAAGTACCGAATCAAATGGGTCGTAGAGTTCCCCGGAAATCATCTTTGTTTTTTCAGAAATCATCGATCAACTCGCTTGTTATACCTAATTCCAATTCCAAATCAAAAATGACACGAAGGCGAGCCGCAGACAGTATGAATAATACGGCAAGGTAAAGCCGACAAAGTCAGTCTTGATTTAGAAATGGAATAACGTCTCATAGGGGACAGCAAACGCGCGGCCTTTGACGATCCTGGCGCTTGTAATTGTCAGCTATTTCGCGGCTTATATAAATTGAGTGCATTCTTGCTGAATATATTTTCTGCTGCTTCAGAGCCAAGCGCTTCAATGATCAGCATAAAATCTTCATGAGTGTATTCTCTCGGCGCTCTGGTGGAGGGTAAGTCGGTGCCAAACATAAGTGAGCCAGGGTTGGCTGAGTATAAATCCTTGAGGGCATTGGCTACGGGAAAATCGACCCTGCTAAAACCTGTAGCCTTTACTTTGACTCCTTTTTCTGCGAGCTGGACGAGCAATTTGAATCCAGCCTTGCTCAAGCCAAGATGATCGATGCTCACTGCGGGAAGTTTGACGAGAGCCCCAAAAAGATCAGCGAGCATGGCTGAGTCAGCGTAAAGCTCTACGTGCCAGCCAGCAACTTCATTTATTCTGGATGCTAAAGATGACAGGTGACGAATCTCTTCAGAACCCCCGCACTTTAAATTGAACCGAATAGCGCGAACGCCAATATCGTCTAACTGAAGTATTTCTCTATTTGAAACAGTGTTCGGAAGCTGTGTGACCCCCACGAATGATGGCCCAATATTTTTAAGCGCCTCAATCAGATAGGTTTGATCGAAGGCTTGAAACGAACCAGAAACTATTGCACCACCGCACAAGTTATAAGGGAGCATCCGAGACAGATAATCGATATGTGTAAACGACTCCGGCATGTACCCATTATTCGGTACCAAAGGATATCGTTTATCAATTATATGTAGATGAGAATCGAATAATTGGTAGTCTTTCTGCATGCCCGATCTCTTTACTGCCGCATTCTGATGGCTGACATTGCCGCTTCACTATTGGTGAAACGCTTCCTCAAAAATCACTTCATCATAAGCAATTCAGATTCCTTTCACAGCTCTCTTCTTATGCCGAACTCACGTTAAATAACCGACTTGAGGCAGATTGATAGATAGCTATTATTCAAATAGTTATCACCTATTTTTCATGGCTGGTTCCGCATTTGATGCCTTCATTCGTTTTACCGGATGAAAGTATCAAATCATTAACCCACTATAAAAATATTTCTATGCCTTGCTCTTACACCAACCGTATCGGTGTCGCGATTTCGGTCGTGTCACTGTATCGCTTCAATCTGCACTTCCTGCTGAAATTGTTCAGGCTGTTTTTTTATTGTTGTTTTATTGCCGTGATATTAATGCATCTTGATGTCTACGCTGAAACTGGGCCATCAGTCAAAAAAAGCAATACACGCCACTACGATATTCCGGCCGGCCCCTTGAATACCGTGCTGACACGTTTTATCAGCGAAGCAGGCATCTTTTTTGCAGGCTCGACAGAACTGGCAAAAGGTCGACATAGCCCCGGTGTACGGGGAAATCTCAGCATCCGCAAAGCATTGGATACGCTATTGATCGGAACGGATCTGGAAGCAATTCGCAATACTCAAGGGCAGTATATGTTGCGGCCCGCCAACGCTCAAACACTGACCCTACCGGCGATGACGATTTCAGCAGAAGCTGAGAAAGATGCCTTACCACCCCCTTATGCAGGCGGCCAGGTGGCACGCGGAGGTCGCCTGGGCATGCTCGGCAATAAGGACGTGATGGACACGCCGTTCAACATCACCAACTACACCTCGCAACTGATCGAGGATCAGCAGGCGGCCACCGTTCTGGATGTGTTGAAGAACGAGCCCTCGGTTCGCCAACGCTCAGCATCAGGAGGGGGATATTCCTACTTCAATATTCGCGGCTTCGACGTCAGCGCTAGCGAAGTGACGTTCGATGGATTACCGGGGATGGCACCGGGGTATGCAGATCTTCCGATGGAGTTTGCTGAACGGATAGAGGTACTCAAGGGCCCGAGCGCGCTACTCTACGGCATGTCGCCTAACGGGAGGGTGGGCGGCGCCGTTAACCTCGTGCCCAAGCGTGCGGACGACAAGCCCTTGACGCGCCTGACACTGGGCGTGGAGTCGGATGCTTTGTGGAAAAGCCATGTAGACGTGGGCCGGCGCTTCGGTGCCAACGGTGAATGGGGTCTGCGCTTCAACGGTAGCTATAGCGATGGCGATGGCGATGGCTATGTTGACGATCAGAAAAAGGGAGGCCACGTCGGTGCTCTGGCGCTCGACTACCGAGGCGAGCGCCTGCGCATGACGTTGGACACCTTCCGCCTGCGTGAAAAGATACGTGGTGGCGTCCCCATGCTTGTCAGCGTTGCTCCAGGGAGGCCTGGCAGTTCGAACTCAAACTGGTTGACTTCGATGCCAGCCCCACCTGACCCCAGAACCAACCTATTTCCGGATAGCCCTGGTAACACGGCGACGACGGAAGCGGTAATTCTTGGCGGCGAGTACGACTTCAACTCCTACTGGACCGGCTACGCCAAACTAGGCGTACAGCGATATAAGGGTGGTGAATATGCCTTCATAAGTCCCTCGGCCGTACAACTCAATGGCGATGCCACCATACTGCCGGAGCCTTTTTCATACAAAGGAGATACCAAGAGTACTGAAGCAGGCCTGCGTGGCCGATTTCAGACTGGTGCAGTTAGCCATGCACTGGCCCTGAGCGCCTCATATCTGACTCGGGATGCTGGCAATGCCTGGATAACCGGCTCCGCTCACCCAACTAATATCTACGCACCTGTACCCATCGTGGGTTTGCCTATCCTCTCGGATCATATCCCGAAGACATCTGAAAGCACGCTCAGCGGCATTGCCTTGGCCGATACGCTGGGTTTCATGGACGACCGCGTACTGTTGACGTTGGGCGTGCGGCGGCAGAACGTGAAGTCGACGAACTTCAACGCCAGCACTGGTGTCGTGACATCTGGCTACGACGCCAGTACCTGGTCGCCCATGGCCGGGCTGGTAGTCAAGCCGACCGAATACCTGTCGCTCTACGCCAATTACATCCAAGGCTTGTCGCAAGGCACGAGGGTCGGCCAGAACTACCTGAATGCCGGCGAGGTCTTCCCGCCCTACAAGACCGAGCAGGTGGAGGCGGGCGCCAAGCTGCAAACGGGAAGTTTCACCAACACGATCAGCCTGTTCCAGATCACCCGACCGAGCACACTGACCGACGACAGCACCTCGCCGCTGCCCACGCTACGCCTGGACGGCGAACAACGCAATCGAGGCATCGAATAGACAGTTTTCGGCGAGTTGATGGACGGGTCTGCGCGTGCTTGGCGGGATAACTTATACGCAAGCCAAACTGACCAAAACACAGGGTGGACTGCAAGACGGCAACCAGGCATTCGGCTCGCCGCCCTGGGCTGCGAATTTCGGCGTGGGCTGGGATGTGCCGGGCCTGCCGGGCCTGGCTCTCAATGGCCGGGCGATCCACACTAGCCGACAGTACGTGGATAACGCCAATTCCTTGAAGATGCCCTCGTGGACGCGGCTGGACCTAGGCGCGCGCTATGCAACCCAATTGAGTGGTAAGCCGCTTTTCACAGCGGGGGGTTTGTCACCCTGGGCGCTCCGCGCACCTTCCGCCTGTCAGCCTCCATCGATTTCTGAAAGTAGCGAGACGATGCGAGCACATACCTTCACCCGCCGCGATCACGCCGCGCTGGCCGGCCGCATTTTGCTGGCGGTTTGCGGCGGCTATGCCTTTTGCTGGGGTGTTGTCGCTCTGTTCGCGGCGATGACCTTTCTGCTGGGTGCGGAGTTTCATGACGGAGAGATGCTGGGATTGATCCTCGCCCTCCTGTTCTATCCGGTGGCGTTCTTGTGGTCCTTCGCGGCCCGCAGCCTGTGGCTAGTCAGCGGGGTATTGGTGGGCAGCGGCGGGCTGATGGCTGCCGCCGCCTCGCTGATCCAGTCGGCACTGACCTGAGGAGATAGAAGATGTTTCAGAACTTTCGCCAAGCCTCGACCTGGGTGCACACATGGTTCGGCCTCGTTCTGGGCTTCGTGCTGATGGCGGCATTTTTTTTCGGCTCGCTATCGGTGTTCGATCGTAAGTTCGACCGCTGGACGGTCCCGGAGTCTCGCTTCGACCCGCAGCCTATGCCATCATTCGACAAGGTACTGCGGCCGGTTTTCGACACCATGCAGCCCACAAAGGAAAGCGTGAATGCGATGCGCGGCAAGGTCGATGGGCCGATGCCCGAGCGCTTCGACACCGTGCGCTCGTGGATCGGATACACCACGCACCGCGATCCAGTGCTGCAGCTCTGGCTAGCTACGAAGTGCCCGGCGCGCATGATCTGCACGATCGGGTATGGGGCAACCGCACGATCGACCCGCGCAGCGGCAAGGTATTTCCCGACGATCAACTGAAGATCGGTAGCCAGTTCTTCTATCCGCTGCATTACGGCCTCACCCTTGAGTGGAAAGACCTCGGCGCCTAGATCGTGGGTTTTGCCGGGCTGGTGATGCTGGTGGCGCTGATCTCGGGCGTCGTCATGCATCGCAAGATCTTTCGCGAGTTCTTCACCTTCCGGCCCGCGAAGGACACCCAGCGCAGCGTGCTCGACCTGCACAACATGACCGGCGTGCTGGTCCTGCCCTTCCATTTCTTCTTCGCCTTCACCGGCCTGCTGATCTTCGCTGGTCACTACTTTCCAGTGACGCATACACAACTCGAACCGCTCCACGAACTGCACGAGAAGATCGAGGAGCAGGAGACAGGACTGCCCCACGACCGCGCCGGCGTGGCTGGGCCGCGAAGGGCATGGCGGGGGAAGTGGGCCTCCTCTCGGCCAATCATGTCGGCGACGCCAATGGCTACGTCAGTGTCTGGCGCGCTGGCACCGATTGTATCGCCAATGTGAGCGATGGCATCCACTTCAAGGCCACTACCGGCGAAGTGCTCCATGAAAACCTGCCGCAGACTGCCGTGGGCGGGGTCGCCAATTTCCTGGTCGGTCTGCACTTGCAGCATTTCCGCCATTGGCTGCTGCGCTGGTTCTATGTGCTGGGCGGCCTGATGGGCGCGACGTGCATCGCCACTGGTCTCATCCTCTTCGTCGAGAAGCGCAAGAAACAGCATGCCAAAACGAACAGTCAGGGCAGCCGCGTGGTCGATACGCTGGCCGTCATGGCGGTGGCGGCGGTGCTGCTCAACTGGATCACCACTGGCGATCATCTGCTGCGCACGATCGGCACCGGCTACTGGCCCGTTGCCGGGATGGACCTGTCCTTGCTCGCCACCGCCGTGCTGGCCGTCTTCGCCGCACGCAAGGTGGGGCAGCGGGAGGCGATCAATGTCTGACCAACTCCTGCTCGCGGGCGCGGTGCTGCTCAACGTCGCCGGGTTCGGGTGGCTGGCGCTGGCGATGGATGCGCACTGGAAGCAGGTGCGCGGTAGCGGCAAGCCGACGCCGGAAGCGCGCATCGTGCTTCGCGTGGCGGGAGGCATCGCCTTTCTGCTCTCGTTCCCTGTGCAACCTGCCCGATCATGCGATGATCGCGTCGCTGGTGTGGGTGATGGCGCTCACCGCCGGCGCGCTGACGGTCGCGTTCACGCTTACATGGCAGCCTGAGTGGCTGCGTCCGCTGTCATGGCTTGGTGACTTCGTGCCTAGAAGGCGTACTGGGCCATGACGCGCCCGAACCCGTCATGGCAACCCTCTACACGTCATAACGATCAGGCGATGCGGCCCACGCCTCTAAGTACCCGGCTATCTACATTCGCATCGCTGGCCTTACCTGTCTACGGTATGCACAAGTGGTGAGAATGGCTGCCCATTCCATTCCTGGCCACCGTCATGACGAGGCCCACCGGGCCGTGGCCATCCAGTGTCTTTGCCACCATTGCTGCTGGATTGCTTCGATGTACTGCCTCGCAACGAGAACTCAAGCATAGGAAGACGATAATGCGATTCGACCCTCATCGCTCCCTGCCAGGCTGAATTATTTCTTCTATTGAATTCAGCAAGCAGGATAATATCCTACCGATCGAGAGGCACTAAAACATACAGGATAAAAAATGAAAGAAGCCGATAAAGCAGAAAAAATCAGTATTACTCTTCCACCAGATATGCAGAGCGTTATCAGGGAAAAAGTTAAAACCGGTGTGTATGCTTCAACAAGTGAGGTTATTCGTGAAGCGATACGGTTATGGCAAAGGCATGAAGAGGAACATAGCGCCAGAATTGCCTGCATTCAATCCCGCCTGGCGCAATCGGCAAAAAGTGGAGGACCCGTTTTGCTGGATGCGGCATTCAAGAAATTGAAGCGGCATCATCAGCAACGGATGATCACATCGGATCATGAAAAACTATAAGGTATTTCGATCCGCTCCGGCGCGTCCATGCCAGCTTATTCCAATTCCAAATCAAAAATGACACGAAGGCGAGCCGCAGACAGTATGAATAATACGGCAAGGCGAAGCCGACAAAGTCAGTCTTGATTTAGAAATGGAATTAGAATCCAGCGGCACCACTTGCCCTTACTCCATGTAAGCCACCACAACCAAAGCAGCCTCCTCGCCACGTTGGCGTAACACGTTTTTGAAAATTTCCGTAATGGTGATGCCTGGCACCAGCAACTGCGAGATTTGCTCAATAGATCCTGCAAATACCGGCGCATTTGCATCACCTGCGAAATAGGACAACCAGGCGGAAGAATCGACTACATTCATATCCGATCTTCGTCTCTGGTAACGGTAGTATCAATACCCTTGAGAAAACCCCTCATCTCTTTCATGGGTTTGAGGGGAATCAATTCAATTCGCCCCTGATAGGACATAACCTGGATTTTCTACCCCGACACAATACCCATTGATTCGCGAATTTCTTTAGGGATTACAATCTGGTATTTCAGTGAAATGGTAACCGCTGTCATAGCTGAGCCTCCATCGATTTCAATAGGGTATTACGAATATCTATCGATCAGGGTGATCAAGCACGACAGGATGCGGTGATACTTCGATTAATCAGTGGTCCAGTCCTCCACGCGTAAACCGGCCACGCGGTGGAATTCACCCACGTTGCGGGTGATGAGGGTCAGGTTGGCAATCAGCGCATGGGCGGCAATCTGTGTATCGAGTGCACCAATGGGAGTGCCTGCACGTTCGAGCGTGGCACGCACCAGGCCGTAGGCATCGGCGACAGCTACATCCCAAGGCAGCGTGGTGATACCTAGCAGGAAACGATCGACCTCACGCTCCAGCTTTGCGGCAGCGGGCAGCAAGCGAGCTACACCGTAGCGCAATTCGGCTCGGGTGATGGCAGAGATACAAACGGCATCGACACTTTCACGCTGCAAACGCCGTTCCAGGCACGGGTAACCACCGCGTAGCAGATAGCTGGCGATGTTGGTATCCAGCATGTAACACAAAGTCATGGCTGGATGGTATCGTTTTGTAGCGGCGGCCAGTCGCGTATTTGCTGAGGCGGCTGATGACGATCTGCCAGAAAATCGGCAGGTACGGCGGTCAGATCACGCTGGGCAAGGAATTCGTCCCATGAGGTCCAGCTCGCGCGGCTGGAGAGGATAACATCACCGGTCAGCGGATCGCGGCGGATAAAAACTTCACTGCCCTCGAAGCGAAAGTCGGCCGGCAGGCGCACGGCCTGGCTGCGGCCATTCACGAATAGTTTGGCGGTTTGCATAAGGAGCCTCCTGTCACGTTGAGTTGGAAAAATATATACCAAGATAGATATCAATTCAATAATCAAAACAATCGCTACTCACGGTTCATTGGCGCTGATGTAAGGCAGTTTTGGCGCATCAACTTCATCACGAAGACAAACCTATGTTCTCCAGTTTCTACCCTGCTATAGCCCGTCTTGGCTATGTGTCATGATGAAAAAAGTCAGATGTGCCTCATCTTTGAGTCACTCTCAGCATGAGCATCTTGATCAGTTATTTCGGCGATAATGTACAATATGTACAAATATTACAAAGGAAGCTAACATGCGTACAGTAACAGCAAGTGAAGCCAGACAGGGGTTGGCGGAAATTATCGAGGCAGCCCGGCGCGAGCCTGTCATCATCCAGCGCCAGAAACGGAATGTGGCGGTGATGATGTCAATGGATGAATACGAACGGCTGGTCAATCTGAATGTGGCTGAGTTTCAGCGCTTCAGCGATCGTGTTGGCGCTAAAGCGCAGGAAGCCGGTATGACGGAAGAGGTACTGCAAGCATTGCTGAACAGTGAAGACTGATCGTAAGTTGGTAATCGACACCAATCTCTGGATCAGCCGCTTGCTTATACCCAGTGGTACGGCAGCCAGAGCGGTGGATCACGGGCTCTCCTGGGATACTCCATTGATGTCCGAGGAAACACTAACGGAATTGAGCGATGTTCTCTCCTGGACCAAATTCGACCGGTACATCTCGCGCGAGGACAAGCAGCATTTTCTGCGTTTACTTGGCGGCATTGTTCGAGTAATTTCCATCACCCGGCGGGTCACTGCGTGTAGAGACCCCAAGGACGATAAGTTCCTCGATGTGGCGTTGAACGGCGAAGCACATATGATCCTGACAGGAGACCGGGATCTCCTGGAATTGCATCCTTTCCATGGGATCGAGATACTCAACCCGACAGACTTTTTAGGCCGACCAATCGATTGAGCGAATGCTGTTAGCGCTGCTGGATCACCGCGTCAGTCTGCAGTCTCCTTAAGGATAAGGAAAGTGTATCAAGATCCGCGGCGCCGCCAGGCCAGGATCACTACCACGACAGGCGTCAGAACCGTCAGCCACGACACCCCGTCCCAGATACCGTCACCGATGAGGGCGGAAACCAGGCCGATCAGAACTGCCACGCTTAATAGCGTCGGTATGAAAAACACTTCTCGGACTGATTGCCGGTGCTTTGTATACATCGTGCGTGATTCCAGCCGATCCGTCATGTCATCTCCCCTTGTTTTCACTGGTATAGACCATCGCATTATTTGGTGCTGTATGGCCGTCGTCGGGAGGCAATACAGCATCGTCTGCTTTGGAAACCGATGCTGCCGTCGTCTTGGGTTTACGCAACCAGAGATACAGGCCACTGACCAGCACGACGATGGCGATGAGGTCGAGCACTGCCCACAGAATTTTCAGCGACAGGCCGCCGTAGTCACCAAAATGCAGTGGTTGCGACAGAAACAGTGTCTTCACGTACCACGGCATATCGCGTGAATCAGTCAGCTCGCCGTTGCTGGCATCGACCAGCGCCGGCTTGAGCAGCCGCGACGTAATCGGCGTGTTGCCCCTCAGGAAGAAGGTGTAGTGGTGCGGGCTAGAAAACATCGTGCCCGGGAAAGCGACCAGCCGTACACCCATGTCCGGCGCCACTGCGCGAGCGACACGCAGCGATGTTTCAAGATGTGCAGGCTGGGTGACAGGTGGCAGATCTTTAAAGGGGGCGGTTATTTCAGCCATCTGGTCCATTTGCCACAGGCTCAGGATAATGCGATCCAGCGTGTTGATGGAGCCGGTCAGCCCCACCACTGTCAGCCAGACCACGGTCACAATACCCAGCAGATTATGTATATCCAGCCATTTGATTCGTGTACTGCGCTGCATGCGCAGTGCACCGAACTTCAGCCGTCGCATGAATGGATAGTACAGCACGACGCCAGATACGATGGCCACCACCATCAGCAAGCCCATGAAGCCTAGAAAAAGTGTGCCAGGCAGGTCGGCAAACATGTCTACGTGAAGCCTGAGCATCACATACATGAAACCTTCATTGGTCTTGGGTTCGTCCAGCACCTTGGCAGTACGGGAATCGATCACCACTGAATTGCTTTCCTCCGGCGGAGCATCGACCCGACTGGCCATCGATACATAGGTCAGATCCGAATGCTCCTCCTGATCCCAGAACATAAAGCGGATGACTTCGCCAGGGCGGCGTTCGAGCGCCGCCTGTGCGATGCGGTCCATACTGGCGTTCGGTGTGCCTTCAGGTATGGAGGGTGCCTCCACCACGCCACTGAGATGCTCGATTTCTTCATGAAAAATCAGCGGCAGACCAGTCAGGCACAACAGCAACATGAACAAGGTGCAAACAATGCTGCTCCATTTGTGAATCCAGGCCCAGGAATGTAGCGACATCAGTATCTCCTTACAGATCGATTGAAGCAGAGAAATTTATGGTACGCGGCGTACCGATGAAGAGAGAACCTGCTGTAGCTGCACCGAAGTAATCTTTGTCCAACAGGTTTTCGACATTCAAGCGAAACATGACCGGCTTGGAGACGATACGCGCAGCATAGCGCACGCCTGCATCGAAGCGTACCCAATCCGGGATCTTCAGCGTATTGGTCGCATTGACAAAGGTTTTGGCGGTATAGACCATCCGGCCTGTCAGCGTTAACCCCGGCAGAAAGCCAATATCCCATTCCGCTCCCAGATTGGCCTGCCACTCGGGTACCCCAATGGCTTTATTGCCCTTCAGCATCGCCGACACCGATTTGGACAACACTGCATCTATGTAGCTGGCGCCGCCCAGCACGCGTACACCGCGCACGACTTCGCCGGCAATGGTTGCTTCCACACCACGATTGCGCTGCTCACCAAACACGCCGAACGTTGTACCGGATATACCCGCACTGGGCCGGGTCAATTCGAACAGGCTCAGTGTTGTCATGAAATTACCCTGATCGAACTTGACACCGATTTCTTTCTGTTTGGATTTATACGGAGACATAATCTCTCCCGGATTAGTAATCGCCGCGCTGATCGGTGCTGTATCACCTTTCGACAATCCCTCGATATAACTTGCATACAGCGACAATGACGGGCGCAGTTTGAACACGATGCCAACGACAGGCGTTATTGCGCTCTTATCGTAGCGCGGGCCACTGGCCATGCCCGTAGAAAAATTGTAGCTTTGTCCCTCGACCTTCTGATAACGCAGGCCAAGTGACGCCAACAGCCTGTCATCCCAGAATGACATCGTATCGGCCAGTACCACACTGGTCAGCTGGGTATCGAGATAAGGGCGTGCCGGACTATTGATACCCTCAATGGAGGGAGTCGAAAACAATTGGCCGGTATACAAATTGGAAATACCGGGAGGAAAGCCGGTATAAAAGCCCAGCTCTTGCGACTGGTCAAGCCAGGTAAAACCGAGTGCAGTACTATGGCTGATAGGCCCGGTAGCAAATACGCCGCGTATACCTGCTTCCAGTGACTGGGTGCGGGTAGGCATACGTTGCCAACCTCCGGCATAGGAATAGTCACCCGCCGTATTCAGAAGAACTGGATTGGCAGCAAAAGCGCCCCAGTTAAGTTTACGCATACCGTAGCTCGCGTATGTGGTAACGGCTTTACTGATATCGTACTCTGCCTTGAACAGCCAGGAAATATTGCGACCATCAGTCCAGCCGTAACCAGGATAGGCCGTGGTGTTGTCCGGCACACGCGGAACCGCTGTCAACCCGGGGCTCAACTGGAACTGGCGTACCACATTATTGATGCGTTCCTGCTGCCACAACAGATCGAGAGAAGCCCGCAGTGAACGCTGACGAAAATCCAGCCCCAGCGACCCCAGGCTCTGATAGGTGGACTGACCATCGATCGTCGTATTACCACCGCGGTGCATGACATTCAGGCGTGCACCGAATACATTATCCGGTCCGAAACGACCACCAATATCGGCGTGGCCACCAAACAGGGAATTTGAAGTGATGCCGGTCGTGATCCGCATTAGCGGTGTATCCCCAGCGCGCTTGGGCACCAGATTAACAACACCGCCCACACTGCTGCCAGGCGCCATACCAAACAATGCAGCAGATGGGCCTTTGATCACTTCCACCCGTTCTATCGATTCCAGAGGTGCCCGCCAGTAGGGTGTCAGGCCAAACAGCCCATTCAGCGCGAAATCTGCACTGGAGACCGAAAAACCACGCATCGTGAGATCTTCGTTAATATTGGAGCGAGCACTGCTCATACGTACCGATGGATCCATCGCAGCAATATCTGCCACCGAACGTGCCTGGTTATTTTCGATTACTTGCGCCGAGTAGCTGGTAACACTGAAAGGCGTATCCATCACCGCGGTATTGCCAAGCACACCCATACGTGCACCACTACCTACCTGGCCCCCTTTGTAAACCGGCGGTGCTTCATCAATAGCGGCTCGGTGGCCTGCCACCGTTACCGTTGGCAGCACGGTTCCGCTTGTCGTCATCGTGGCAGCAGTCGCTCTGCGTATCACGTAGCCACTACCAAGGGTGGCGACCGCCTCCAACCCGGTTCCCGCCAGCAGTGCTTTCAGCCCGTCCGGCACACTATAGCTGCCTGACAGGCCAGGACTGTGCTTATCTGCAGTCAGTGCACCATCAATGGACAGCGTAATGCCGGCATCTGCCGCGAAATGGTTTAGCACTTGGTCCAGTGTACCGGCCGGGATATCGTAGCGGATGCTTACTGGCGGCTGAACGGGTATTGTCGTGCTTTGCGCCCGCACCGGTACAAACGCTGCTGCCATGGATAGACAGGCCAGCAACACAATCTGGCGCAATAGCGCTTGCGAATGACAAGTCCTCATGACGCACAGGTTGGCAGGAAGATGGGTGTTTCTCATTGTCATAAATTTTTCCCTTCAGTAATAGATGGTCCCGGCTGTTTGCCAAGGCCTTACCTGTATCCCGAACGAGATGGGAAAAGTGCTACGGTTGACGCGAAATTTTTTTGGTGAGAGGGTTGGACGATTGTTTCATTTGAGCGGACGGGGTCCGATGGTAGTCCACCAGCGCGTGACTGTCTGGACTTGTACCGGCAGTGCTTGGGTAAGCAGACGCAAGCTCTGATCGGTATCGTCCATCGAATAAACGCCAGAGACAATCAGATCCCTGACTGCCGGGTCACAACGTAATACACCGCTGCGGTAGCGGCCCAGCTCGGCCAGAAAATCTTCCAGCTGCATGCGTTCAGCTACCAACAGGCCGCGCGTCCAGGCGGTTGCACTGATCTGTAGTGCCTCGGGTGCTTCAACCCTGGTGTGATCGAAACATGTCTGCTGACCGGCATCAAGCCGTACAGCATCGCCCGGATTCATACTATTCGGACGGATAGCGACTGCGCCATCCTGTACTGCAACCTGAATTTGCGTATCTGATTCGCGCACATTGAAACGTGTACCCAGCGCTTGGATACTGCCCCGGGTGGTTTGCACCAGAAACGGGCGGTCGGCATTGTCTGGCGCTGTAACGATGAAGATCTCACCCGTACGCAACAGCAATTGACGTGCCTGCGCGCTGTAACACACATCAATGGCAGTGGCACTGCCGAGCGTCACCTGCGTGCCGTCGGCAAGTTCGACATGACGTCGCTCACCATAACCGGTGTGGTTATCGGCCATCATCATCTGCCATTGCGCTGTTTGCCGCAATCCATAACCCACAGTACCAGCGCCTGCCAGCAGACCTGCCATACCGAGTACTGTGCGACGTGCTTTACATCGCCTAGCATCAGCGCTGCGCAACACTTCGGCAACAGGTGAAGCCAGCGTCTGCAATTGTTCATCGGTACGTTCCACCTGAGCCCAGGCACGGGCATGTGCCGGGTCAGCCGCCAGCCAGCTCTGCCAGCGTACACGATCTCTATCAGTAGCCTCTCCCGACCAGAAGATGACCTGCCATTGCAGTGCCTGCTGCAAGACAGCAGCTGCAGGGGCAGCATCAGGCTCAGGTTGAGCTGCGCGGGGTAACGAAGGTGTATTGCTGTCGCTCATGTGTGTGTCAATGTCATGGAACAGTACCCGTCGGTGAATTTATGACATCGTGACAAGCCTGTGCAGCGCGCAGCATGTATTTGCGCACTGTCGCGATGGAGATACCCCGGCGCTGCGCAATGTCGGAATAGGTCAATCCATCGAGCCGCGACAGCAGGAACACCTCACGCACGCGAGACGGAAGACTGCCCAGCGCAGTATCGAGTAACAACAGTACCTGCAGCGCCAGCACCCGCTCTTCGGCGGATGGCGCAAGATTTTCGGGCAGATGTGCCAACGCCGCCAGATAAGCCTCTTCGATGGCACGACGACGATACAGATCCACCACCAGACCCTTGGCGATCTGAGTAAGGAAAGCGCGTGATTGCTCGGCATTGGGCACGCGGCCCGAAACCAGAACGCGCACAAAGGTGTCATGTGCCAGATCGGATGCATCAACAGCATTGCTCAGTCTGCGGCGCAACCAGACCTGCAGCCAGTCGTGATGATTGCAGTATAAGGCCTGAATATCCGTGGACACGGTAGCGTCAGACACCAGAAATGAATCGGTATGAATGCTGTTATCCGGCATGACAAACAACAAGAATGAGAATGCTTATTATTTTATCAGGCTGGTAAAAACGAATCTACTCGTGGTTTTGTATGTGGAGAAAATATATTCGGGAAATAAAACAGGCAGGGCTCTTTCAGGTGTTCAGAACGCTAGCAGCCGCGATGAATTAACGTTAAGGAATCTCTGAAAAATGCTCGCGCAAATGAACGATATTACCTTCCGGATCACAGACATTGCGCACCCGCAAACCAGGCCCTAGCCACAGTGGCCCCCAAACCTTGCCACCATATTCCTCGGCGATACGCTCTGCTGCGGCAAGGCTCTCAACAGTAAAGAACGGTTTGATTGCCTGTTCCTCGCGCGGCACGGGCGGTACGGCAATAGTGATCTGATCAGCGAACTGCGGTGGAATTGCGTGAATGATCAACTGAACATCGGGTGATTGCAGCACCTTGTGTTCACTGTCCGCGTGCAGCACGCTCGCCCCCAACACTTGATCATAGAAGGATGAAACTTTATCCAGCTGCTTTGCGTAAATCAGCACGCCTGTACGAGCGGGACCAGACATTGGGATTCTCCGGATAGGTCAAACAAAGTCATATCAAAATGATGCATTTTATGGTGACCATCTTACCGATTGGATCGGTTTGCAAGAGGGCTTAGAAAGAGATGAAAATATATTCCAGATATAGGCCCCACCGAAATTTACGACTACTCATCCTAGCTCAAAGAGACCGTATCCAGCTACATCAAGCCCGACCTTACCCTCATCAGCTCAGGAGAAAATCAGGGACACGCGTAAACTACAGTTTCCGGAAGAAATGACAAAGACTTAACTCATCAAGCAACCACTTGCGGCACTCTCATACATGGCGGATTTGTCAGGAGAAATGGTGAACGAGATCAATTAAACAAGTAGCCTGGAAGGCTGGCTCTTTTCGGAGCTTGAACAATAGATCTTGCGCCTTATTCTCTATGAGCATTTATAGTGAAAGGAGCTCACAATGAAAGTCATCAAACTCTCTGCTCTGGCAATGGCTGCTACATTGGCAGTCGGCTGCACAATAAACAACTATACGGAGATAAGCCAAGACTCTGGATTGCAAGCCGACTCATTAAACGGCAATAAATCCAGAACAATACAATTCTCATGGGTCAGTGGCTCCAAAAATATTGGAATTGATTTGTACAGCGTGACGCCTTATGGAACATGGAGCTTCATTCACTCTGCCGAAATATATATCGGCAAAGAGGCCGTTGCAAAAATATCAGGGAACGTAGACCGTACTGTTGGCACATATAACAACATCGCAAAAGAGCATGAAAAAGTTGAAGTTATCCACGGCATAATCAGCGTTGCGCAAGCAGAGAAAATAGCTAACGCAGATTATAAAAATGTAACAATTCGCTTTTATGGCAAGAATGGCTATGTAGACGCCACTCTCCCACGAGATCATAAGCTTATCAACGTTGTTAATCTGGCAAAATCCGCATAACGATCAAGTTGAGATGAACAGGATTTGAAAAGTGGTAATGTCAAAGAATAAAGTATCCAACAACTCACCCAAGGGGAAAATTATCAGAAATAATGATAACAAACAATCACCTAATTATCCCGGTATAAATGTAGTAGTACTCAAGCTATTTGATTTAGCGCAAAAACTGATATCTTCAATCACATACACAACGCTGGGTTATTTTACCTATTTATCGATTGATTCTTTGGCAGGAAAAACTACAATAGCAAACGTAGTTCTCTCATATTTCCTGTCTAAGGATAATGACTATGGACTTCCATGGATATTAGCCGTCATATTCTTTCTTTGGGCGACTTTTGAACGCAAGGAGCGGCTCAGGAAAGTGGAAGCATTACACAAGCACAACAGAGATTTAGAAAAACGTATTGATCCTAATAGGACAAATAGTGGAATTTTACCCAACGGCAAAACAAACCCGAAGGATGAAAGATTATGAATACAACTCCATCTACGACGGTAGAGCTTATTGAATTGTTTGTCGCGACAGCTATTCTGATCTGGTTTTTCTACAATCCATGGCAGTCTCTGCTAATTGATATAACAAGACAAAGGATATTCGAAGCCAGGGACCAATTATTCCTGTATGCAGCAGAAGGAAAGATCGATTTTAGTTCAACTGAATACAAAAGGATAAGAGACTTCCTGAATTTATCCATCAGACTCTGCCACAGATTCAGCTTGGGCAGTATCATCGCCTCAAAAATCTCAAACAAGGGCGACCTGGAGGAGCATCCTCAACAAATATCAATGCTTGATACTATAAAAGGAATCAGCGATTACGAGACTAGAAGAAAGGTTGAAAATATGATGGTGGAAGTCACTGCTGTCTTAATATTTTTTGTGATCTTGAGATCATTCCTTCTATTAACTTTATCTGTGCTTTTAGTTCCCTTAATTCTTGCATATTTATTATACAAAGGCCATATTAAACAATTGTTTACTCGTGCAGGCTCTATCATAGAGCGGGATATCAGAATGGGCGGCGTATAAACAAATTGGAATCAATTCTTACAACCCAAAAGCGTGTCCAGCACACGCTTTTTTATTTTCAATCTGGTATTCACCAGATTACCCACAAAACCACCTCATCTACACCCTCCAGTGCCTTATATTCATAGGCATTAAGCACTGAAATTATGCTGCTGTTGATGAGATTGCGGCATCAATTGAATAAATAACCTGTGCGGCCTGATGCTTGAACTCAGCTGTGCCCGCGAAGCAACGCCAACCAAGTAAATTATCAGACGATTGAGTCGGTAACCGAGAAAAAATCCCTTGCCTTTGTCCCGACATACCAAGTCAATCCTTTGTTAGCAGAGAAGCTAATGATTACGCCAACGCCGAACGGGATAGCTTTTTCTGCCGCTTTCTTCGCAGATCGGGGTCAGGTCCAGAATCAAGAAATATCGGTGTACTGCGACTATGTCCAGACCCCTTCGTTTAGAATTTCCAAACGCACTGTATCACGTAACATCGCGCGGTAATCGCCGTGAAGCCATTTATGAAGATGATGAAGATCGGTCAGCGTTTTTGAGAATTCTTGAAACGGTGATTGCTGATTACAACTGGCTGTGTCACGGCTATTGCCTGATGGATGATCATTATCATCTCATCATTGAAACGCCGGATGGCAATTCGTCACAAGGAATGCGCCAGCTTAACGGCGTTTATACGCAGGCATCGAATCGCCGGCATAGGCTCAGTGGTCATCTTTTCCAGGGGCGGTACAAGGCGATTCTGGTGGATAAAGATCACTATCTGCTTGAGCTTTCCCGCTATGTTGTTTTAAATCCACTGAGAGCCAAAGGTATGGTCAATCGTCCTGAAGATTGGCCATGGAGCAGCTATTCTGCCATGACGGGAGAAGTGCCAGCACCCAAATGGCTGACAACAGACTGGATACTTTCCTTGTTTGGCAAACAAAAAAAGGTTGCGCAAGAGCAATATCGTCAATTTGTCCTGGCAGGCATGCAATATCAATATGAAATATGGTCGAACCTGAAAGGTCAGATTTATTTAGGCGATGAAAACTTTGTTGCTGAAGTACAGAAAAAGATCGGGAAGGAAAAAGACGATCTGAATATTCCCTGGCAGCAAAAGCGACCGATTGCAAAGCCTTTGTCCGAGATTGCAGGCGAGCACCCGGATCGGAATGTGGCGATCATTGCTGCTTACAAAACAGGACAGTACAGCCAGCGGGAAATTGGAGAATTCTACCGGCTACATCCAACAACAGTTGGAGTGATTGTTCGCGAGAACAAGAATTCTTGATTGTGGATCTGACCCTTTGCGTTTGTTATGGCTGGCACTTTTACAGCAACGACAATCATGATTCGAAGCAGGCTATCGGTTACAATCTGCCGGTCATTGGGGAGTAGTCGCTCTTCATTTTGAAGAGGCTTACGTCAACATACTTGACCGGCAGGTCATGGCGTAAGCGGTTCCAAGCCTGGCAAGACCTTTGACTACGACGTCTCCGATTTGGCCGGGGAGGTGTCGTGGTCAATCGTCTGTAAACCGGCCGGAGAACATTGATGGAATCCTTCCTCGTTTCGACCGGAGTCGTTGCCCTCGCCGAGATCGGTGACAAGACCCAGCTTCTCGCCTTCATTCTTGCTGCCCGCTTCAAAAAACCGCTTCCCATCATCTTGGGTATTCTGGTTGCAACGCTCGTCAATCATGGTTTCGCTGGTCTCCTCGGTGCCTGGATCACAGGGGCTGTCAGCCCTGAAATCCTGCGCTGGGTTCTGGGCCTTTCGTTTATCGGTATGGCGATCTGGACGATGATCCCGGATGAGATCGAACAAGAGGAAACCCAGATTGCCGGGAGGTTGGGTATCTTCGGCGCCACCCTGATCACTTTTTTTCTTGCTGAAACAGGTGACAAAACACAGATTGCGACGATTACAATGGCGGCTCACTGCGGGACTCCACTCATGGTCGTGATGGGTACGACGCTCGGCATGCTGATTGCCGATATTCCGGCGGTTTTTGCGGGTGAAAAATTAGCGACCAGAATTCCAATGAAACTCGTTCATTCGATTGCTGCTGCGATCTTTGCCTTATTGGGTGTGGCGACACTGCTTGGCATCGGATCAAAGCTTGGGTTTCCGGGTTGAATCGGATCCGATTTTCTTTTTAATCCAACATGACAACAGAAAATAATCAACGGGCAAAAATCCCGGCTGGCATTTGGGTGCTCGGCTGCGTGAGTATGCTGATGGACATTTCCTCCGAGATGATCCACAGCCTGCTGCCGTTGTTCATGGTAGGCACGCTGGGTGCGAGCGCTTTTGTCGTTGGTTTGATCGAAGGTCTGGCCGAGTCGACAGCGTTGATCGTCAAGGTTTTTTCGGGGGTGTTGAGTGACTGGCTCGGTAAACGTAAAGGTTTGGCCGTGTTCGGCTATGCTTTGGGTGCGTTGACCAAACCGCTTTTTGCCATTGCGCCGGGTATCGGCGTTGTGCTGGCAGCGCGTCTGCTGGATCGGATCGGCAAGGGTGTGCGCGGTGCTCCGCGTGATGCACTGGTGGCCGATATCGCACCGCCTGAAATACGGGGCGCAGCATTTGGTCTCAGACAATCGCTGGATACGGTGGGCTCTTTTCTGGGGCCACTGTTGGCTGTTGGCCTGATGCTGTTATGGGCCGATGACTTTCGAGCGGTATTCTGGGTGGCTGTTATTCCAGGATTGCTCGCGGTTGCTCTGCTGCTGTTTGGCGTGCATGAACCTGATCGCCCTATCGGCGAAAAACGTATCAACCCGATTCGCCCGGAAAACCTCAAGCGATTGAGTGGCGCGTACTGGTGGGTGGTCGGCGTGGGGGCCGTTTTTACGCTGGCCCGATTCAGTGAGGCATTTCTGGTACTGCGGGCTCAGCAGAGTGGAATTGCCGTTGCGCTGGTGCCTCTGGCGCTGGATGATCACTGGATGACGGTACTCGCTGGCGTTGCATTGTGGGGCGTGCACATGGGCATGACGCAAGGTTTACTGGCGACGATGGTGGCCGATGCAGCTCCCGCTGATCTTCGGGGTACCGCTTTCGGATTCTTCAATCTGGTGAGTGGTATCGCCATGCTGATCGCCAGTGCAGTAGCCGGTCTGTTGTGGGATCAGCTTGGCGCATCGTTCACTTTTTATGCAGGTGCCGTGTTCTCTGGCATTGCGTTGCTTGGCCTGCTCAGAAAATTTTGATCAGGGTAATTTACTTATCCCGCAAACGGGTTCGTAAACGGGAAATGGCCTGAGTATGCAGCTGGCAGACACGTGATTCACTGACTCCCAGCACTTTACCGATTTCACGCAGATTCATTTCCTGCTCGTAATACATCCCCATGACCAGTTTTTCCTTGGCCGGCAGTTTCTCGATTGCAGCCACCAGCAGTTCCCGCAGATTCTTCTCCAGCAGTTGATCCAGCGGCTCGTTACTCTGGTCGCCACGCAAACGATCGAGAAAATGATCTTCTTCGTCTTCCTGAAAATCCTCGTAATAGATCAGTTGCCCGCCACCCGCCTCCTGCAGCATTTCCTGGTACTCGACCAGCGGCAGATTCATTTCGTTGGCGATTTCCTGTTCACTAGGCGGGTAGCCAAGGCGCTGTTCCAGTGCACGCATGGCGGTTTCTATCTGGCGCATTTTTCTGCGCAGGCTGCGCGGCAACCAGTCTGCTTCTCTCAATTCATCCAGAATCGAGCCACGAATACGCTGGGCAGCGTAGCTTTCAAACTGGCGTCCATAAGAACCTTCATAACGGTTGATGGCATCCAGCAGGCCGATCATTCCTGCCTGGATCAGATCATCGACCTGAACACTGGCCGGCAGTCTGGCCATCATGTGATGGGCAATCCGTTTGACCAGTGGTGTAAATTCCGTAATGAACTGGTCTTTGTCAACGATTCCTGTATCGGTATACATAGGTTCTCTCACACCGTAAAATCTGCTGTATCAAGATGACTGGTACGAATCAGTCTGCGCATGAAATTCTCCACCCCGTCATTATCTGTCCAGGGTCCAGCACACCGCATCAGCTTTTCAGCCAGTTGCCGGTAACCTGCGGCTGATGCGGATGTCGGAAAAATTTCCACTACCGGCTGGCAAAGCCGGGTCGAACGATGCAGTTTTTCATCGAATGGAATGTATCCTGTCCACTCCAGCTTGACTGCCAGATGCTTTTGAGCAACACCGGCGATATTCTCGAAAATATCGCGCGCCCTGCTTTCGGATTCCACCTTGTTGACCAGCACCAGAAAATCCCGCCGGGCATATTCCTGGCTGATGAGTTTGATCAGGGCGTACGCATCTGTAATGGCCTTGTCGGAACCGGAAAGTACGATCAATACCTGCTGAGAAGCCAGGCTCAGCGGAACGACCCGGCTGGTTCGCCCGATCGCGGTATCGATCAGCACGACATCCACCGTCTGGGACAGATCGCTGAAGCATTGGATGAGCCGTTCCTGATCAGCAGATGAAAGCTTCGCCAGCGAATGGATGCCGCGCATCGCCGTCAGTACCAGCACATCTTCCGGCCCCTGTGTCATCACCTGTTCAAGTGTTTTGTCCTGGTTGATGACGTGCAGCAGATCGTAACGCGCGCTGAGGCCGAGATTGGCATTGACATCCTTGTGACGCGGATTTTCATCCAGAATCAGCACGCGTTTACCCGTTTTTGCCAGGGCAACAGCCAGATTGATGACCGAACTGGTTTTGCCTACCCCCGTTCGCCCACCGACCACGGCAAATACACGCACCCCGGCATTGGGTTCCAGCGCGGTCAGCTCGCGCAGGCCGGCCGCCTGGTCTTTTTTATTACTGATCATGGCTTGCCTCGACACGTGTTTGCTGTCTGGCGACTGGCTGATCGGTGTAATTGCCCGCCATGATCATTGCAAATTCCGGATCCTGCAGTGAAAAAGGTGAATTTTCCGCCGAAGGTTTGAAAATGCGATGCAACAGGTAGCGGGAATTGGCTTCGTGCAGATCTTCCGGCACTTTCTGACCGTTGGTCACGTAATGCAGCACCAGTTTGCGTCGGATTACTGCATCCAGCGCAACGCCCAGGCTTACCGCCTCATCTACTTTGGTAATGATGCAGCCATGAATATCGTGTTGCTGATAGGCGGAAATGACTTCTTCCAGCGTATCTCCGCTGCTGGTCGCGTTGAGCAGCAGCAGGTGTTTTACTTCCGTTCCGCACTGGCTCAGCATGGTGATCTGCTCGGCAAGCATCTGATCCCGCTGGCTCATCCCGACGGTATCGATCAGAACCATGTGTTTGCCGCGCAATTCGTGCAACATCAACTGCAGGTCGTCGATATCCTTGATGCTGCGTACCGATATGCCCAGCAGCTTGCCGTAAATACGCAACTGCTCGTGTCCTCCGATACGGTAGCTGTCGGTCGTCAGCAGTGCCACTTTGTCGGCACCATGCCGGATGACGGCACGTGCAGCCAGTTTTGCCGTTGTCGTGGTTTTACCGACGCCGGTTGGCCCGATCAGTGCATAAATCCCGCCTTGCTCGATGATTTCGTCACCGGCTGTGGTACGTAAATTGAGCGTCAGCAGGGCAATGGTTTTTTTCAGGCTTTGTTCAAAATCACGATCAGCCGGCAATTTCTCCAGCAAATGGCGTGACAATAGCGGACTGAAACCTGCACTCAACAACGTGCGCAGCACCTTCATCCCACCGGGATCGCGTTGTGAAAAATTGCTCCATCCCATGGTGATCAACTGTTCTTCCAGCAATTGCCGCATGGCATGGATTTCCTGGAGGATATTCGCACTTTGAATATCTGCCACTGCGGGCGCGGGTTCCGGCTGCTTCTGAACGGACGGCGCCTGCTTTTTCTCGGGAGCAGGTTTTTGCCGGGGTGCGGCAGCTGTTTTGACAGCGGGCGCAGCCGCTTCGGCTGGTGTATCGCTGGTGAGGCTGGAAATATCCTTGCCCGCCAGTGCCATGATTTCGATCCCGCCCGGCACTTGCTTGTTCGACAGAATGACCGCATCTGCGCCCAATTCGTCCTTGACCTTGCGTAACACCTCATGGGAGGTGGCAGCCAAAAATTTTCTTACTTTCATTTTTTGTTACCCCCAATGATCGATATGAATTTGATTTTTCTGGTATCCGGAATTTCGGAATGGGCCAGAACCCTTAATTGAGGCAATGATCGGCGCAGGAAGCGGGACAGCAGCAGACGAATTGCATCCGGTACTACCAGCACGACTGGTAATCCGATCTGTTCCAGTCGCTTGACCGCACTGCCGGCTTCACGTGTCAGAGTATCGGCCAGGCCGGGCTCGATCCCGCCATCCGCCACAGGATCGGATTGCACTACCTGCAGCAGAATGGTTTCCAGTTCGGGATGCAGGCTCATGACCTGCATTTCTGCACCAGATGGGAAACACTGTTCCACGATGGCACGTCCCAGCGCGATTCTGACCAGTGCGAGCAGCTCACTGATATCTTGGGTACGCCCCGCATGTTCGGTCAGGGTGTCGATGATGGTACGCATGTCACGGATATTCACGCCCTCTTCCAACAGGTGCTGCAGGATCTTCTGCACGGTGGCCAGAGGCAGCAGTTTGGGAATCAGATCTTCCGCCAGTTTGGGCGAACTGCGTCCCAGATGATCGAGCAGTTTCTGCAGTTCTTCCCGCCCGAGCAGTTCGGAAGCGTGCATGCGCATCAGGTGATTCAGATGAGTGGTAACGACTGTGCTGGCATCGACCACGGTATAGCCGCTGGTTTGTGCCAGCTCTCGCTGTTCTGTCTCGATCCAGACTGCGGGTAGCCCGAAAGCCGGATCTTCGGTATTGTTGCCTGGCAATGCCATGGTGACCTGGCCGGGATTGATGGCCAGATGCATGCCGTTATAGGACTCTCCCTGGCCGATGACCGAGCCTTTCATGGTGATGCGGTAGCCATTGGGGCGCAGTTCCAGGTTATCCCGGATATGGACCACTGGTGGAAGAAAGCCGATTTCCTGGGCAAATTTTTTGCGTATACCGTTGATGCGCTTGAGCAAATCTCCCTGGCGCTGTTTATCGACCAGCGGAATCAGACGATAACCCACTTCCAGCCCGAGCGTATCGACCTGAACCACATCCTCCCAACTGGCATCCTGCCCTTCGCTGGAAACGACTTCAGGCTCTTCCGGTTTGGCCGCAGGCGAAGCGGGACGATGGGTGACGTAATAGGCAAGTGTGCCAATCATTCCGGCCAGCAGCAGGAAAACGAAGTGAGGCATGCCCGGAACCAGTCCCAGTGAGCCGAGAATACCCGCTGTCAGCCACAGTACTTGCGGCTTGCTGAGTAACTGATTCACGAATTGCTGGCTGAGATCTTCATCGGTGCTGACCCGGCTGACTACCAGACCGGCCGCCGTGGAAATGATCAGCGCAGGAATCTGAGCCACCAGTCCATCACCGATCGTCAGCAGCGTGTAATTTTTGGCGGCATCACCGAAACTCAGATCGTGCTGCAGCACGCCTACAGCCAGGCCACCGATGACGGTGATCAGCATGATCAGAATGCCTGCGATCGCATCGCCACGCACGAACTTGCTGGCGCCATCCATCGAACCATAGAAATCGGCTTCCTGTGCAACCTGTTCACGCCGTTTGCGTGCCTCATCTTCCCGGATCAGGCCGGCATTGAGGTCGGCATCGATCGCCATCTGTTTTCCCGGGATGGCATCCAGTGTGAAGCGGGCGCTGACTTCAGCGATACGTCCGGCACCCTTGGTGATGACGACGAAATTGATCACTACCAGAATGATGAATACCACCAGACCCACCGTATAGTTACCGCCCACCAGAAAATGACCGAATGCCTCGATGACTTTACCGGCGGCATCCGGTCCGGTATGGCCATGCATCAGCACGACCCGGGTCGAAGCCACGTTCAGCGAAAGCCGTAACAGAGTCGTGATCAGCAGAACGGTAGGAAAAACAGCAAATTCGAGTGCGTTGCGCGAATAGAGGCTCACCAGCAACACGATCACCGCCAGCGCGATATTGAAAGTAAACAACACATCCAGCACGAAGGGCGGCAATGGCAGAACCATCATCGCCAGGATCATGATGATCAGCATCGGCCCTGCAAGACTTTGCAGTTGGCCACCCCGCGCCAGCGTAGATAAAGACAGAATATTATTCATTCAACATCCAGATTCTGATAACTGTGTATGGGCCAGATAAATCACTATCAGGCATGATCCATTTCTTCCGGTACTGCAATTTCCGATGACAACTGCGGAGCAGTACCACCTGTCGTCTGATACCGTTTCAACTGAAAAATATAGGCCAGTACATGTGCCACTGCGGTATAGAGCGTTTCGGGAATCTCGGTATCCAGTTCTACATGGTGATACAGCGCCCGCGCCAATGGCGGCACTTCGAGCACCGGAATATGGTGCTCGTCTGCCAGTTCACGCATTCGGATGGCGATCAGTTGTGTTCCCTTTGCTATTACTTTCGGGGCGCGCATCGATCGATCCTGATACTTTAAAGCGACGGCATAATGTGTCGGGTTGGTGACCACGACATCTGCTTTGGGGACTTCCGCCATCATGCGCCGGCGTGCCATTTCGCGCTGCATGCTGCGGATGCGTGCCTTGACTTGCGGATCACCTTCATCTTCCTTGGATTCCTTGCGCAGATCTTCCTTGGACATGCGTAACTGGCGTGCGTGGTTCCAGAGCTGGAAAGGCACATCGATCAGGACGATCAGCAGCATGGCGCCGACGATCAGCGTAAAAGTCAGGCCGATCAACTTGCCCATGCTGATCAGACTGGTATCCAGCGGCATACCAATCAGATCGAGTACATCCTGCTTGTGGCTCCAGATAATCCCGGCAGCGACACCCCCAATGACAGATACCTTGGCAATGGCCTTGACCAGCTCAATCAAACCACGCGATGAAAATATTCTTTTGAGTCCACTTACCGGGTTGAGGCGTTTGAAATCCGGAAACAGCGCTTTGGAGCTGAAAAGCCACCCGCTGAGCAGCATGGGAGCCACCAGCGCGATAATCACCAACCATCCCAGCAGCGGCGCGATGGCCAGTAATCCGTCGAGTGCCAGTTGAAACAACCTGGGCAGCAACAACGCCGGATCGAAGATAACCTGTTGTTCTATTCGCAGGCCTCTTTCCAGTACGGCAGACAACTTCCGGATGATGATGGAACCGATCACCCACAAGCTGCCGGAAGCTGCAATCAGCAGGGTAAATGTGGTTAGTTCCTGCGAACGCGCTACCTGCCCTTCTTCTCTGGCTTTTTCCAGACGTCTGGGCGAGGCCGGTTCGGTACGTTCAAGATCGCTATCGTCTGCCATGGCGGATTCCTCTCGATGAACCGGAATTATCCGCACTCACCCGAAAAGCGATTCGGCAAACAAACGAGGATTTAGGCTGCTAATTAACGGTAGCGTGTGGTGCCGGCCAGCGTGCGGCCATATGGGCGTAACCAGAGGTTCCTTAAGGAATTCCCGGGAAGATGATAGACTTTTCATCCTGGAAACTGCAGTTGGATGTGCCCGACGTGCAAGCGAGTGCGTAGCAGCCTCACCCGCCGGGTCAGCATGAGCAAAAGCAGCAAGCCCACTATCCATCGGGACTTTCAGAGGTTGATAAGCGATCAACCGCGGTTTCCAGGTTTATTGCTCTGATGTTCGAAGGGAGTGGTACCCTCCCCCCCTTTTTTATAAAAACCGAAAATACTTGTGTTCTTGCGATCATTATGAATTTTCCTGCAATGTGACTCGTGGAAGATTCAATCAGAGATTTCTTAATTTCCATAGTTTTTACACATTTGCTGCAATTTATTTACAAACTGACAGATTATAGTTGTCATCAGGAGCCACGAGTTTCCCCTCTTTTTAAAAACCAATACGGTCTGCCTGAAAACCAACTTTTAAAATCCCTTACAAAACCGTATGTCTACAGAAAACAAGAACCAGGTGATTCCCGGGACAGATCATCCTTACCCGGACAGGAAGCACAAACATTCATTGCGCAACACGTTTCTCATTATTGCTATATTGGCAGTTATCGCTTTTATAACCTACCGTTTGGCAGATCGTAACGCCGGTGGCACACATACCCGCCCCGCTGCAGCTGTTGGTACCGCATCCGTTATCCATACCGATATGCCCGTAATGGTAACGGCACTTGGCACAGTACAGCCTCTGGTGACGGCAACGGTTCGTCCGCAGCTTTCCGGTGTACTGTTCAAGCTGATGTTCCAGGAAGGCCAGATGGTACGGGCGGAACAAATGCTCGCACAGATGGATCCGCGTCCCTATCGGCTGGCGCTGGCTCAGGCCAAAGCCGATCTGGCACGTGATGAGGCTCAGCTTGCAGTCGCCCGGCTCGATCTCAAACGTTATGAAACATTGCTGAGTCAGGATTCCATCGCCCATCAGCAGGTCGATACCCAACGCGCACTGGTTCGTCAGTTAACTGGAACCGTAGCGGCTGACCGGGCAGCTATCGGTACAGCCGAGCTCAATCTGGAATATACCGCGATCAAATCCCCCATTGATGGCCGGGTCGGTATCCGCCAAGTGGATATCGGCAATTATCTGACACCGTCCGATACCAATGGTATTGTCGTCATTACACAGCTCGATCCAATCGATGTCAGTTTTTTTCTGCCGCAAACCCAGCTTTCCATCATTGGCCACCAGGCCGATAGTGGTGCTGGTCTGCTGGTACAGGTGCTGGATCAGAATGACAACAGGATACTGGCTGAAGGGCGCTTTCTGGCTTTCGATAATCAGGTCGATACCACAACGGGTACTGTGCGCGCCAAAGCACGTTTTGATAACGGCGACAACACGCTTTTCCCGGGCCAGTTTGTCAATATTTCCCTGCTTGTCACCACACTGCATGATGCTGTCACTGTTCCCATCAGCGCCGTTCGGCATGGCGTGCCGGGCGATTTCGTCTTTGTCGTCCAGCAGGACAATACAGTCAGGTTGACTCCGGTAACGATTGGCCCGAGCGCGGACGGACAGATTGCCATCACATCCGGCCTGGCGGCTGGAACGATCGTTGTGACCGATGGCGCAGACGGGTTGGAAGATGGTTCATCTGTTCGCTTGGCGGGAAACAGGAATCCAGATAGCGGCAAATCGCATCAGGACGATCACCGTCAATCTGAATCCGCAGATCAGCATTCATGAATAGCGATACAGAAGAAGCAATGGCCTCACTTCCCGGTGGGCCGTCACGTCTTTTTATCTTTCGTCCGGTTGCGACCAGCCTGCTGATGATCACGCTGTTATTGGGCGGCCTCATCGCTTACCGTTTTCTTCCATTGTCTTCCCTGCCGGAAGTCGATTTCCCGACCATCCAGGTCACCACCCTCTATCCAGGGGCCAGTCCGGATGTGATGGCGCTAACCGTCACCTCCCCGCTGGAAAGGCAGTTCGGACAAATGCCTGGCCTCGTGCGGATGACTTCCACCTCTTCTTCCGGTGCCTCGGTCATTACCCTGCAATTTCGCCTCGATCTTGCGCTCGACATCGCTGAGCAGGAAGTTCAGGCAGCGATCAATGTAGCAAGTACGCTGCTTCCGGCCGCACTCCCCACGCCACCCGTTTATGCCAAGGTCAATCCCGCGGATGCGCCGATCCTGAGTCTTGGCATCACCTCAGATACCCGGTCACCGGGCGAAGTGCAGGGAATCATCGAGCGACAGTTTTCCAACAAGATTTCGCAAATAGCCGGCGTGGGTCTGGTTTCCATGATGTCCGGACAAAGGCCGGCCATACGCATCCAGGCTAATATCGCCGCGCTGGCTGCACGCGGTTTGTCGCTGGAGCGCTTGCGAACTGTCATCAATAACGCAAACGTGAATGCCGCCAAAGGCAATATCAATGGCGACAGCAGAAACTGGACGATCGATGTCAACGACCAGCTGACAGATGCGGACAGCTATCGCAACCTCGTCATCGGTTTTGCCAACGGCGCGCCCATCCGGTTAAGCGATGTCGCCAACGTCATCGAAGCAACCGAGGATGTTCGCCTGGCAGCCTGGATGAATGACACTCCGGCTGTCATTCTCGATGTACAACGGCAACCCGGTGCCAATGTCATCAGTACGGTGGATACGATCAAGGCCGTTGTGCGTGATCTCGAAGCACAGTTACCTGCTGATATCCATGTCACATTGCTGACCGATCGTACTGCCGGTATCCGTGCCTCAGTGGAAGATGTACAGTTTGAACTGATTCTCGCTGTTTTTCTGGTCACGCTCGTTATTTTCCTGTTTCTGGGATCGGCACGTGCAACGGTCATTGCCGGTGTCTCCGTACCGCTCTCTCTGATCGGCGCCTTTACCACGATGTATTTTCTCGATTTCTCCGTCAATAATCTGACGCTGATGGCGCTCACGATTGCTTCCGGTTTCGTGGTGGATGATGCCATCGTTGTACTGGAGAATATCGCCCGTCATATCGAAAACGGGATGCGACCCTTTGAGGCTGCATTAAAAGGTGCCGGGGAAATCGGTTTTACCATCATTTCGCTGACCATCAGCCTGGTAGCCGTGCTGATCCCGCTGCTTTTCATGGAGGATGTGGTCGGCCGCCTGTTTCGTGAATTTGCCATCACACTGGCAGTCACCATCCTGCTGTCAGCAGTGATTGCACTGACGCTGGTACCGATGCTGTCTGCCCGCTGGCTGCATTCGCATGAGGAAGAACGCGGACACTACATTGTGGAGTTGACGCATCGGTGGTTCGAGTGGTTAACGAAACACTATGCCACAGCGCTCGATCGAGTCATGGCACACCGCACGCTGACATTGCTAGTATTTGCCGCCACGCTGGTCATTACCATCCTATTGTATCTGCTGGTTCCCAAAAACCTGTTTCCGGAACAGGACACCGGGCAAATCGCCGTCACCACTTCTGCCAGACAGGATATTGGTTTTCAGCGTATGACAGAACTGCAGCAACAGGTGGCCCGCGCATTATTGACCGAACCCGCTGTCGCCAGCCTCAGTTCCTCGATTGGTGTGGATGGACAAAACCCCGCGCTTTCCCAAGGGCGCATGCTGGTCAACCTCAAGCCACACGGAGAACGTGCCAGCCTGCAGCTGATACTGGCCAGTCTTGAACAGCGCACGGCCAATATCGCCGGTGTGCAGGTCCATTTCCGCCCCGTACAGGATCTGACCATCGACACTTCTACCGGGATCAATGCCTATCGGTTTTCCCTGCAGGGCGCGGATGAAAATCAGGTAACACAGTGGGGAGAAAAACTGGTAACCGCGCTCAACAAAGATCCGCACGTGCGTAATATTACTTCCAGCCTGTTTTCAGGCGGTCGTTCCGTTACTGTTGATATCAATCGTGATACTGCCAGCCGTCTGGGTCTCAGTGTGCTTACCATCGATAACGCACTGTATGATGCGTTCGGACAGCGAATCATTTCCACCATCTATACCCAGTCGAGTCAGAATCGCGTCATACTGGAAGCAATGTCCGGATTCATTACCGATCCGCAAGCGCTGGGCATGCTGCAGATTCCACTGCCTGACGGAACCAATATCCCTTTGTCCACACTCGCAACGATTCGCACCGGCGCAGTACCACTGGTCATCTCACGGGAAGATCAGTTTCCGGCAGCAACCATTGGTTTTGATCCGGCACCGGGTGTTTCACTGGAAGACGCAGTAAAAGCCATCGAGCGAACGGAACAAGCGATCGGCATCCCTATCAGTCTGACTACCCGCTTCTCCGGCGCAGCCAGTGCGTTCAAATCCTCGCTTGGTAATACATTGTGGCTGATTCTGGCGGCCATTGGCGTTGTCTATATCGTGCTGGGCGTCCTCTACGAAAGTTTTATTCATCCGGTGACAATCCTGTCCACCCTGCCGCCGGCCGGCATTGGTGCGCTGCTGGGTTTATGGCTGACGGGATCGGGACTGGGTGTTATCGGCATCATTGGTATCGTATTGCTGATCGGAATTGTGAAAAAAAACGCAATCATGATGATCGATTTTGCACTCGATGCCATGCGCTACGAACAGGCCGACAGTCATCATGCCATCCGCCAGGCCGCATTACTGCGTTTTCGCCCGATCATGATGACCACCTTTGCCGCCTTGTTTGCCGCCCTGCCGCTGATCTTCGGCGGTGGCACCGGGCATGAGTTACGCCAGCCATTGGGTATTGCCATTGGCGGGGGGCTGCTGCTTAGCCAAATACTGACCTTATTCACTACCCCGGTTATTTTTCTCGTACTGGAAAACTGGAAAGAACGCAGACAACAGTCGAATCGCGTATCCATCCAGGATGATGCTTCGTGAATATCTCCGCACCCTTTATTCGCCGTCCGGTAGGCACCATTCTGCTCACGATCGGTTTGATGCTGGCCGGAATCAGTACATTTTTCAAGCTACCGGTGGCAGCGCTGCCACAGGTTGATTTTCCAACGATCATGGTAGAGGCCAATCTTCCCGGTGCCAGCCCATCTACCATGGCATCGAGTGTGGCTTCTCCCCTAGAACGTCGTCTTGGTCTGATTGCCGGGGTAAGCGAAATGACTTCCAATTCCACTACCGGTTCGACCCGAATCACACTGCAGTTCGATCTGTCTCGTGATATTGACGGTGCGGCGCGCGATGTTCAGGCAGCAATCAATGCTTCGCGCGCTGATCTGCCCGCCACACTCAAAACCAACCCCAACTACCGTAAATTCAACCCGGCTGAATCGCCGATCCTGATTCTTGTTCTCAGCTCTCCAACGCGCAACCCATCCGAAATCTATGATCAGGTTTCGACCGTCGTTCAGCAAAGATTGCTGCAGGTACAGGGGGTGGGTAATGTCGAACTGGGAGGTGCTGCCTTACCTTCAGTGCGGGTGGGAGTCAACCCGCTGGCGCTTTCCCGTTATGGTATTACGCTGGAAGATGTGCGTACTGCCCTGCAGTCGGAAAGCGCCAATCGTCCGCGTGGAGCAGTAGATTCCGGCAATCAGAGCTGGCAGATTTATTTGAACAAACCCGGACTACAGGCTGCCGACTATCGCGATATCGTTATCGCCTGGCGCAATGGCGCCGCAGTACGTCTGTCCGATGTAGCAGAGGTGATCGATGGCCCGGAAGACATCTACACCATGGGTCTGTATAACGGCAGCAAGGCGATACCCGTTCTAATCAGACGCCAGCCGGGTGCCAATATTGTTCAGGTGGTGGACGCACTCAAAGCTCAGATTCCCGCCCTGCGCGCCAGCATGCCACCCGATATCCATCTGGATATCGTCTCGGATCGCACCCTTACTATCCGCTCATCGCTGCATGAAGTGGAAATAACATTACTGATTGCCACGCTCCTCGTGATACTGGTCGTCAGCCTGTTCCTCAGAAGCTGGCGCGCTACGCTGATTCCGGCAGCTGCTGTGGTCACTTCACTGCTTGGCACCTTTGCGGTGATGTACCTTGCCGGATTTTCACTGGATAACCTATCGTTGATGGCACTCACGGTTGCGACCGGTTTTGTCGTGGACGATGCGATCGTAGTCGTGGAGAACATCAGCCGCTATATTGAAAAAGGCATGGCGCCATTCCAGGCCGCGTTGGTAGGCGCACGTGAAGTTGGCTTCACCGTGCTGTCCATTTCGCTCAGCCTGATTGCTGTATTTGTTCCCCTCATTTTTATGGGAGGACTGGTGGGACGGTTATTCAGGGAATTCTCGCTCACCATGACCGTGGCAGTCGTCATCAGCCTGATCGTTTCGCTTACCACCACACCCATGCTGGCTGCACGCTGCCTGGGCAAAGAGACCGATCAGGGAAAAATCATGCGGCTGGCCGAACGCGGTTTCGACCGGATGCAAACCTGGTATGAAGGTGTGCTTAACTGGGCGCTTGCACACCGCAAGACCGTGTTGATGCTGCTGGCAGGTGCAGTGGTACTCAACATTTATCTCATCGTGATTGCACCCAAGGGGTTTTTTCCAGGACAGGACACGGGCGGCATCATGGGCGGCGTACGGGTTGATCAAAGTATCTCTTTCGATAAACTTCAGGGCAAACTGACCCAAGTCGCCGATATTGTCAAAGATGATCCGGCGGTGGCGGCTGTCATTGCCGTCTCGGGAGGAGGACGCCCGGGTGGCGGTTTTCTTTATGTCACACTCAAGCCCAGATCGCAGCGCCCGCCCGCGCCCGTCGTTATTGCCCGTCTTCGTCCCAAACTGAGGCAGGTCGAGGGTATTAGCGTTTTCCTCAACCCGACCCAGGATTTGCGGGTGGGGGGACGTCAGACTACCAGCACCTATCAGTATGTTCTCAAGGCAGGTGATTCCGAGATCCTAAGAACCGCCGGGCAGAAACTGGTGGATGCACTGAAACAGCATAGCGATACGCTGGTCGATGTCGATATCGATCAACTGGATGCAGGCGCTAACGTTTTTGTGGAAGTCAATCGCGATACCGCTGCCCGTCTGGGGGTTTCAATGCAATCTGTTGATGCCGCTTTATACAATGCCTTTGGGCAACGCCAGGTTGCCAGCATTTATTCGGGCCTTAACCAGTACTATATCGTCATGGAAGTTCCAAGCCAGTTCCGCAATTCACCGGATGCACTCGACAATATTTACCTGCCGGTGACGATGACCAATGAAAAAGCGCCCTTCGCCAGTACGGGCGGCACGGCCAGTGGTGGCTCGGCGACTGCCCTTGGCAGTGCAGTCAGTACAACGGCCAAAACCATGATTCCGCTTTCTGCTTTTGCCCGCTGGTCGACCGATTCAGCCAGTACATCCGTCAGCCATTCCGATGGCGAACCCTCGGCCACGCTTTCTTTCAATCTTCCTCCCGGAAAATCACTGGGAGCAGCCGCCAGTAAGATCGAAGAAGTCCGGGCCAGTCTGGCTCTACCCGCCACCGTACATGGGGAATTCAGCGGAACCGCCCGGGTTTTTGAGGAAACGACGGCCAGCATGCCACTCCTGATTCTGGCCGCATTAGTGACGATTTATATCGTGCTGGGCATATTGTACGAAAGCCTGATCCACCCACTTACTACACTCTCCACGCTACCCTCAGCCGGGGTGGGCGCTATGATTGCGCTGATGGCCACCGGTGGGCAATTCGACATCATCGCCCTCATCGGGATTATTCTGCTGATCGGGATTGTAAAAAAGAACGCCATCCTGATTATTGACTTTGCACTGGAGGCAGAACGCAGCGGGTTGAGCCCGTTTGCTGCCGTGCGGGAAGCCTCTCTGCTGCGATTCCGCCCGATTCTGATGACGACGCTGGCAGCGGCGCTGGGTGCATTACCACTCGCCCTTGGTTTTGGCGATGGTTCAGAACTGCGTCGACCACTGGGTATCGCCATTTTTGGCGGGCTGGTTGCCAGCCAGATTCTGACATTGCTGACTACCCCGGTCGTCTATCTGGCACTCGATCGCTTTCGTCGGCGTGGAGTGTACGAACGACATCTCACTCGACACAGTGATACATCCGCACCCTTTTGAATAACGAATCCTTCATGAAACCCGCTCTGCTGCTATCTGTTCTGTTTCTGGCCGGTTGTAACCTGGCTCCGAAATATCACACCCCTGTTATGACGCTTCCGGAGAACTATAAGGAGGCGCCCGGCTGGGCAGCGGCAGAGCCATCCGATGCCGTTGCGCGCGGGGAATGGTGGATGCTGTTCAATGATCCCATCCTCAACGAGCTGGAATCCAAAATAATCGTTACCAATCAAAATGTCGCCAGTTTTCGTGCCGCCTATCAGGCCGCGCGTGCGCTCGTCATTACGCAACGGGCTGCACTTTTTCCCCTGGTCAGCCTGACTGGCAGCCGATCCCGCGCCGTTCCTTTTACCGGCCAATCCGACGGCTCGTTCGTTTCCGGCGCGGGCGGCGCACTTTCCGCTTCATCCAATTATATGTTTGGCATTGGCGCAAGCTGGGAACCGGATCTCTGGGGAAAACTGAGCAATGCCGTATCGCAGGCGGAAGCGAGCGAAGCCGCCAGTGAAGGAGATTTGATCAACGCCGCTCTGTCTGCGCAGGGAGAGCTGGCGGCCAACTATATTCAACTGCGTGGCATCGATGCCCAGCGGGTATTGCTTGACCGGATTATTGAGGACTATCGACGCGCACTTGTCATTGCCTCCAATAAATATGAGGCTGGCACGGTCGCACGTTCAGATGTTTTTCAGGCGCAAACATCGCTGAGCAGCGCGCTTGCTTCGCGACAGGATCTCGATCGCCAGCGCGCGGTGCTGGAACACGCGATCGCTGTACTGGCTGGAGAAAACCCCTCAACCTTTACTCTGGCGCCTGAAACCTGGCAGCCGGTTGTGCCGGATGTACCGGCGACGCTGCCGGCAACGCTGCTGCAACGTCGCCCCGACATCGCCGCGGCTGAACGTCGTGTCGCTGCCGCCAATGCCAGTATCGGCATTCAACGTGCAGCCTATTTCCCGCAAATCACACTCACGGCAGGCGTGAGAACAACCACCAGCGTCATGGATCAGCTTTTCAGGGCTTCCACCAGCCTTTGGTCTTTTGGGTTAAGCGGCGTTGAAACCTTGCTAGATTTTGGTGCACGCCGGGGACAAGTGCTTCAGGCAAAAGCACTGTTTGATCAGGCCGTTGCGCTATATCGACAAACTGTACTCAGCGCTTTTCAACAGGTTGAGGATAATCTGGCTGCAACACGCGTGTTTGCTGATGTCACACACAGCCAGACTGAAGCAGCGAATGCTGCCGCTCATGCCCAGACCATCATCAACAACCAGTACCTGAGCGGAATGGTTGATTATTCGCAGGTAATCATTGCGCAGGCCACCGCATTAAATGCTCAGCAAGCGCAAATCCAGGCGGTCATCAATCAACAGGCAGCTGCTGTTGCACTGATTCAGGCCATAGGCGGACACTGGTCATCTGTGCCGAATCTCGATAAGAAACCATTGTATAACGACATAGGCGACCTGTTTTAGCAGTAAAAGCTTCCAGCCAGGCTCAGAAGGATTCATTCATTGAGATTTGTCAGTGTATCCTGAAATTAACAGATCCTGAGCCTGGAAATTTTTACACCTGGAGTACAGAATCAGTCTTGCAAGTTAGGAGCCTTACCCGATAAATGCGAATCGTTCTCGTTTTATCAGGTGCCTGCAATGAGCTTGACCAATGACAAAGAGAGCGTTGAGCCAGTCACCGACCTTGCAGCGCGCCAGATCCACATTCTGTATACCGGCCATCACAGCTGGCTGTATAACTGGTTGCGCCACAAGCTGGGCAATGCCTGCGACGCAGCGGACATTGCGCAGGATACCTTCCTGCGCATCCTTACCCGGCAGCAGCCTTTGTAGCTGGATGAACCGCACGCTTATCTCTCTACTATTGCGCACGGGTTGGTTATCGATCACTGGCGTCGGCGTGAGCTGGAGCGAGCCTGGCTGGAGACGCTGGCGTCATTGCCGGAGCCTGAAGCGCCTGCACCCGAGACGCGGCTGATTTTCCTGGAGGCACTGATCGAGATCGACCGGCTGCTTGATTCGCTTAAACCACGGGTACGCACCGCCTTCCTGCTGGCCCAGCTCGACGGGCTGACTTGTCCGCAAATTGCCGAGCGCCTGGGGGTATCGCTCTCCACAGTGGAGCGCTACATTACCAAAGCGCTGTACAGTTGCTACACGCTGCGTTTCGAACCATGACCGACGGGGTTTCTCCACAGAAAGATACTGCACAAGCAACGGAAGCATCGCATCACGGCTCTGATCGGCTCCCCGAATCTGTCGTTGATGCAGCTATCTCCTGGGCAGTCCGGCTCGACTACAACGCGCCTACTGTTGCACAGCAACAGGCGTTTGAACACTGGCTGAAGGCCAATCCACTACACGGTCTCGCCTGGCAGCGCGTGCATTCCCTGAAAGGATTCCAGGCTGATCTGGGCGAGTTGCCACCCAGGCTGGCGCATGACACATTACAAACCGCACAACGTCATCGTGAACATAGCGGCCTGAGCCGCCGCAACGTCATCAAACTGCTGTCACTGGCGGGCCTCACTGTAAGCGTAAGCTGGGTTGTCCGCGAACACGCTCCCTGGCAGCGTCTGCTGGCCGATGCCAGCACGGCAATCGGTGAGCAGAAAACATTACAGCTGGATGATGGCAGCGTCATCGTGCTCAACACCGACAGCGCCGTCAGTACCGATCTGGCCGGGCCACGTCGTCTCGTTGTGCTGTGGCGCGGGGAAATTCTCATTACGACCGGAACCGATACCGGTATTGCGACGAAACGCCCGTTCTGGGTACATACGCCCTTTGGCCGGATACAGGCGCTGGGTACGCGCTTCGTGGTCCGCCTGGAAGCAGATCACGCTCGTATCAGTGTGCAGGAAGGCGCCGTAGAACTGCATCCGGTGAATGGTTATTTTCCTGTCATCGTGCAACCCGGCGAGAGTCGCTGGCTGACTGAGGAAGGTACCTTGCCGGCGGATCTGCAAGGCTTTGAAGCGGACAGCTGGCGAAAAGGGGCCATCGCCGGCAGGAACATCCGTCTGCAGGATCTGCTGAATGAGCTGGCGCGTTACCGACCCGGTTACATCACCTGCGATCCAAGCGTAGCCGATCTGCGCCTCTCCGGCCTGTTCCATGTGAAAGAAACTGACCGGACATTGCAATTCCTTACCCGAATCCAGCCGATCGATGTGACCTATCGCACACGATATTGGGTTGTGGTGGGGCCGCGGGATGCACACTGAATCAAGATCTTGAACAGGTTCTGGCAGGAGAATCCAGAAAGCAAAACAGAAAAAGAAAAAATTTTCAGAAAAAGTGAAGGGGTTTTGATTCTCGTTCGGCTTTCTAAGTAGGAAGACCATGAATAACCTACTTTATCGAGACTGAAAAATGACCCTGAGCCGTTCCCATCTCTCTGGTGCAATGCACCCGCCCCGATTCATCCCACTGTTTTTCCGTTTGCAACACAGACTGCTGACGATCGCGCTGCAGGGCGTGCTGTTGAGCTTACTCATCAGCATCACCCTGCCGCTGCATGCTGACTCAATAGAAATAGCTGCAGCATTGCCCGCTGCCGATGAAATCCATACCTTCAATGTACCGGCTGGCCCGCTGGATGCAGCGCTGGACCAGTTTGCACATACCGCCGGCGTCAATCTTTACTATGACGCTGCACTGCTTGGCGGCCTGCAATCCAAAGGATTATCCGGCAATTACACCACGGCCTCAGCACTGAGCCTGTTGCTGGCCGGCAGTGGGATCGAAGCTGCTCCCCAGCCAGGCGGAGGGTATTCGTTGCGCAAAGTAACCGGGAGTAACGCAGTAACTACCCTGCCATCAATTAATGTCTCAGCGAATTCATTATGGGAAACAACCGAGGGGACCGGTAGCTACACCACAGGATACGCCAGTACAGCAACGAAGCTCCAGCTGTCTCTTCGAGAAACGCCCCAGTCCGTCAGTGTCATCACTCGTCAACGCATGGATGATCAGCACATGGTTACCTTGGAGGATGCCATGCGCACTACACCGGATTTGACCATTGATAAGAGTGGTCCACAACGGACTAGCTTTTATGCCCGTGGCTCCAGAATCACCAATATTACCTACGATGGCCTGCCTACCAGCCTTGACACATCTTGGTATGGTGACGATGTTCTTCTCGCCGACTTGGCTATTTACGATCGAGTGGAAGTCGTTCGCGGTGCGACTGGCCTGACTCAAGGTGCTGGTAATCCCAGTGCTGCGATCAACCTAGTGCGTAAGCGCCCAACAGGCAATTTAATGGCTAGCGTCACTCCTTCTGCAGGTAGTTGGAGCCGCTATGGTGCTGAAGTCGATATTTCCGGCCCTCTAAGTACTAATAAATCAATACGCGGTCGTATAGTCGCGACCTATCGAGATCATGGTAGTTTTCAAGACGTAGTAAACAGCAAAAGAAAAATTTTTTACGCAATTGGTGAAGCTGATTTGGGTGATCGTACAATTTTGACTATCGGTGCTTACCGGCAAAAAAATGACAATCGCACCAGCTGGGGAGGTTTGCCTGCAGCACCCGATGGCAGTGATCTCAAACTCGGACGCTCTACCTACTTAGGTAATGATTGGGATCGATGGGACAAACTCAGTACAACCTACTTCGCTAGTCTGGAGCACATTATCGATAACGGCTGGCGTTTTAAACTTTCAGCTACTCGAATAAAGTCAGAATTGCATTCACTAGCGAGCCAAGTAAGATACGACTCTTCTAATGAACAATATAACCAAGTCTGGGGAGAGTATGACTACAAGGACAAGCAACTCAGCTACGAAGCTCAAGCCAGTGGTCCTTTTAACTTACTTGGTCGCACCCATGAGCTGGTGTTCGGTTTTAGCCGTCGAGAAGGAAATTTAGACAGTGGTGACCTTGGTCTCGATAGAGATACATATAATAATGTAGACATTCGCAACTGGAATCACTCAACCGTTCCTAGACCCAACTGGAATGGAGAAACAAGCTTGTTACTACGTAATAAAGATCAGCAAAATAGTGGTTATATTGCTACACGTATAGATATTACTGACTCATTTAAACTACTAATCGGATCTCGGCTTGATTGGTATAAATTTAAAGGGGAGGCAGGATGGGGTGAAACCGGTAATTACAAGATTAACCACAATCTGACAAAATACGCTGGACTGATTTACAATTTTGATAGTTGGCATTCAATCTATGTCAGTTATACCGATATTTTCAAACCACAAAATAACTACGATATCAACGCCAAGCTTCTTGACCCTGTCGCAGGAAAGAACTACGAGGTGGGTCTCAAGGGAGAATATTTTGGTGGTGCGCTGAATACCAGCATAGCCGTTTTCCAGATCGATCAGGAAAATATCGCAATGCTCGTTCCCGATCAAAGCCTCTGTCCAGGTAACATGGGTTGCTACCAAGCTGCTGGTTTAGTAAGAAACCGAGGTATTGACCTGGAAATGCAAGGCACAATTACCCCTAACTGGCAGCTAAGGAAATTCTGAAGAAGGCTTTCTGATTTTGGCAAAATATCTGTATTTCACTCACTAGGTTTTGCAATGAAGCAGATGACCTTTACTGATGCTGAGTACGCAGTCAAACGCAAGCGGACTCGCAAGGA